>JAEEGL010392884.1_pt1 | contig 50926 bp, 43 predicted proteins | sample 9134231 | NCBI WGS metagenome assembly JAEEGL01 (sample SAMN16246548, study PRJNA631951) | gut metagenome | biome: gut microbiome; feature: rumen; material: fiber-attached | host: Bos | place: Iran: Karaj | collected 2018-10 | reverse complement strand
GATTTGTCGTATTGATTCTATCATGATTTCCAATAAGATACAACAAAAAAGTACAGACGACCGAAATCGACTGTACTTTTGAAAATTCCCTTTGACAAACAGCCTCTGAGTTCGCTCTCATTGAGCGATCCTCAAGGTCTCGTGTTTGCTAAGGTCCCGTTGGGGTTTTAAAATTTCGTTTAGCCTATCCGTTAAAATCGCCGTTTGACGATTCTAATAGCCTTTGCTAATCGGTCTTATCGGTCGGTATTGGTACTTATTCCGCGCAATACGGCAGCAGAGCCATGACGCGTGCGCGCTTAATTGCGACGGCCAGGTCACGCTGATGCTCGGCACACACACCGGACATCCGGCGGGGCATGATCTTACCGGCTTCGGTAATGAATCCCTGCAATTTCCGAGTGTCCTTATAATCAATGGATGTGGCCTTTTCAACGCAGAAACGGCAAACTTTGCGTCTGCTTCTCGGGCGACGAGGACGCAGCTGTTTACGATCTTCCATGGTGCAAGCCTCCTGTAAATTTAATGGTTAGAACGGAAGTTCATCGCTGTTGATATCGGTAAAGCCGTTGGAAAGATCCTGTGCGGCAGCCTGCGGCCGCGGCGCGGAATAACCGCCGCCCATGCCGTCTTCTCCGCCTTTGGGTGACAGGAATTCGACTTCATCCGCCGAAACATCGAGAGACATCCGGGTTGTCCCGTCCTTCGCTTCATACTGACGCGCCTGCAGCTCGCCGACAACCGCAACCTTCCGGCCTTTTGCAAGATAGCGCGAGCAGGTTTCCCCCAACTGACGCCACGCATTGATGCGGAAGAAATCGGTCTGCCGATCCCCGCCCTGCGACGCAAAGCGGCGATTCACGGCGATCGTGAAGGTGCATACTGTCACGCCGTTCGGCGTGCTGCGGGTTTCGGGATCGTGCGTTAAGTTTCCGATCAACGTAATCTTATTCATTCTTTCGTTCCTCCAATTCTATCGTGCAGATTTCGTTGTTACGCTTCCTTACGGGTAACCATGTAACGCATGACGCGCTCATCGTTTCTCAGATTACGCTCGAGTTCGCGCGGGAGTTCCGGGTTCGCAGAAAAGTTCACGAGCACGTAGAAACCCTCGGTTTTGTAATCGATTGCGTAAGCCAAGCGACGCTTGCCCCATACATCCGTTTTTTCGATCTCACCGCCGTTATCGGTGATGACTTTTGCAAATTTCTCCTGAACGGACTGATTCGCTTCGTCATCCAATTCGGGCGTGATCACGTACAAAACTTCGTACTGATTCATGTTTTCACCTCCTTATGGTCTTATGGCCTTCCTCTTTGGGAAAGCAAGAAGGACCGTTAGCCGATACAATATATCACAACAATGCCCGAAATGCAAGTGTTTTTCGGGTTTTTTCAGAAAAACTTTTTCTCCGTCTTGCGGTTTTTTTCGAGTCGGAACAAGCGTTCTTCATCCGGTTCTGCAATGCCGTTTTTATACGTATATCCCATGGCCAGATAGAACGGAAGGCCCGTAATCGATGCCGGAATTTCCACACGCTCCGCCCGCAAAAAGTATTCGTCCGTTTCGAGCGTTTCCATGATCGCGCGTCCTACGCCGCGCCGCTGAACGGTCGGATCCACAAAAAAGGAAAAGAGACTGCTCTCCGTTTCGCTGCCCCAATACGGGCCGATCGCCCCGCAGCCGATGATCTGCCCCGCTTCCTCCGCGACATAAAAGTGCGTCCAGCTTGCGCGAAACCGCACGTCCTCCGGCCGCTGCCGTTCGATCACCCGGGCAAGCAGTTCCTCGGGATAATCCGCTGCATTCGAAGTGCGCATCGTTCGCACAATCAACTCGGAAACCGCATCTGCGTCCGCTTCCGTAAATCGCCGTATCTGCACCGCTATTTCCCCCGTTTTTTGTGGGATTGTATCAGGTTTTACAGGCTCCGTCAACCGTTTTTCAAAAGCCGCCGAAAATCCGGTTGTGCCGCGCTTTGCGATGTGCTATAATCGACGCATGAACGAGACAGCGTTTTATCGGGAAACCAATGCGAAAACCCTGCGCGGGCCATACCTGCTGCTTGGAAGTGAAGAGCTGACCAAACAGGAGGCTTTGGATCGCGTGCTGAAGCTGCTCGATCCCGGATTTTCCGAGATGAATCTGCATCGGCTCAAAGAGCCCGATGCCCAAACGCTGATCGGCGCGGCCGATCAGCTCCCGTTCTTCGACGCATTTCACATCGTTGTCGTCTCCGATTGGAGCGACGCGGACCTTTTTGAAAGCCTTTCCGCCGAGGAGAAGAAACGCGCCGGTATCATCGACCGGTTCTTTGCGCTGCCGGATGCGATCGTGCTGTTCGTTCGCCGCGGCGACGCCAAAGAAACGAACTTCGTCAAGCTGTTTTCCAAGCGCGACCGGCTCGTTCGGTTTGATGCGCTCACGCCCGACCGCGCCGCCAAATTCTGTATGCGCGAGGCGGCCGCGCGCAACACGGTGATTGACGATCGCACCGCGCGCGCCCTGATCGACATGGTCGGGACCGACGCATACCGGCTCCGGAACGAGCTCAGCAAAGCGGCCGGCTATGTTGGTTCGGGCGGAACGATTGACAAGCCCGTACTGGACCGTGTCGTTACAACCTCCACCGAATACAATGCGTTCAAAATGCTCGATGCGCTTTTGGCCGGAAACAAAAAAACGGCATTGCGTATGCTCGAATCGGTCCTGTCCACGGGCAAGGAATCGCCGATGGGCATTGCAGGTTTTTTGGAAGGCCGCCTTCGCCTGATGCTGATTGCGAGAGAAATGCTCGACCGCAAGCGCCCGCGCGCCGAAATCGTCTCGCGCATCGGGGGAAGTCCCTATGCCGCAGACGCTGCCATCAAAAGCGCGCAAAAGCAGTCCGCCGCGACGCTGCAAAGAGCCGTCGCCGCGTTTGCCGAAGTCAACGCCCTCACAAAATCCGGCGCGTGCGACGAGCGCAACGCTCTCTTTTTGGCGATTCAACGCAGCTTTTGAGAGATTCTACCCCGTACGGCGAGGAATGTGCAAAAGCAAAACCGCAAAGATGATTCCGGCAAGGGACGTTATGAGAAATAAACTGCAAAGAGGGATCTATGAAAAGGGTATTAAAACATCTCGGCAAATCCTTACTCGCCCTATTTCTGCTATTGATTGTTTTTCTGTTCGCGGTATTCCTCTACAACAAAATCATGGTGAAAAAGGAAGAACCGCTTCTCAACCCTCTTGGCCAAATCATTGAAGTCGACAATCATGCTATGAGCATCTATACAGAGGGCAGCGGTGAAAAAACGCTCGTGTTTCTGTCCGGATCGGGAACCGCTTCGCCTATCCTTGATTTTAAGAGCCTTTACAGCCTTTTAAGCGATTCGTATCGAATCGTGGTCATAGAAAAATTCGGTTACGGGTTCAGCGATATCATCGAGGAAGAACGATCGTTTGCTACCATTCTCAGGCAGGATAGAGAAGCGCTTGCAAAGGCAGGAATAACCGGGCCGTACATTCTTTGCCCGCACTCGATGTCGGGACTTGAAGCGATCCTGTGGGCACAGGCTTACCCCGATGAAGTGGAAGCGATCGTCGGGCTCGATATGTCGCTTCCGCGGGCGTATGATCATTTTAATTTTGACGGAATCGTCCCGCTGCAAAAGCTCGCGGTTTTCGCAAGAGATTTGGGGTTGGCAAGGTTCTATTACTCCGACGCCGCGCTCCCGCAGACGCTTTCAAAGGAAGAAAAGGCGATATACAGAGCAATCGGCTGCAGAATCGCCATGAATGAAACGGTTTTAAACGAAGGGCAGGCAATCCCCGAAGCCTGTAAAGCAATCGATCGTGCGCCTAAGCCCGATATTCCGATGCTGCTGTTTGTTTCCGACGGAAAGGAAACCGGCATTGATAACTGGATCGATGCTCAAAAAGAATATGCTTCCGGTCTGTCTGATGCAAAAGTGATTGAATTGAATTGCGGCCATTATATCCATACCTTCAAGCAAGAACAGATCAGCAAGGAACTGAAACAGTTTCTCGAGAGTCTGAATCAATAACTGTAAAAAAGATGATTTCGGCAAGTGGCGCCGTTCCGATGCGATGACACGCAGATCACCGCGATGGTGCCGTCTAAAGAGCTGAGCGACGCTTTGATTGAGGGATTGAAAAAGAAGAAAGATTAAGAGATGTAGGAGGATAAAATGTATAGACTGATTCTAAAGATAGGTGCAGCGATAGTGACATTAACAGTTTTTCTCTTTGCAGTATTCTTGATAGTAGATTTTCCATTTGGTTACTACCTCGTATGTATGTTTTTACCGATAGGCTATATCATAATGGCGGCTGGCTTTCATCATGAAAGTCCAGAGGAACAACGTGTAACTTCAAATATTGGAATGATTTTTTCTGCAATATATGCTGTATTGATCTTCTTGGTTTATTTTGCACAGACCACAACCGTAAGACTGGAAGTTTTAAATGAGCAAGCAACAAAGATATTGGATTACGGGAAAGGGGGACTGCTTTTTAATTATGACCTGCTCGGATATGGAATGATGGCTCTTTCAACCTTTTTCATTGGGCTTTCTATTAAAGCAGAAAGTAAACCTGATAAATGGCTAAAATATCTAATGATGATACACGGTGTCTTTTTTATCAGCTGTTTTATAATGCCCATGACAGGTGTTTTCACAAATATGGCAAATGGTGATAACGGCAGCGGCGGCACGATCGCACTTCTGTTTTGGTGCGCTTATTTCCTTCCGATAGGTATATTATCATATAGGCATTTTGGAAAAGCCGCTAAATTCTGATTTGTTTAAAAATTTATAACAAAAAGCCCTTAGCTGCATTTGCACACAGCTAAGGGCTTCATCATATGGATTTTTACAGTCACAAGCAAAAGAGAATTACTCTTTTACTCCACAACCACCTGACACACAGAATAATTGCGGTAATAGCGACTGTTATCAAATTGTTATCAAAAACATTTCAAATAGCTCATAAACCCGCATAAATACTGGGTTTTCGGCGTTTTACATATCACTCCCACTCGATCGTCGCCGGGCCCTTGGGGGAGTAATCGAACAGAACGCGGTTTACACCCTTGACTTCGCGCAGAATGCGGTCCGCGATCTTTTGCAGCAGCGCGAACGGAATCTCCGCAACCGTAGCCGTCATGGCGTCTACCGTGTTGACCGCGCGCAGGATGACCGGCCAATCGAACGTACGCTTTCCGTCGGTAATACCGGTGGACTTGAAATCGGGAACGATCGTGAAATACTGCCAGACCTTACCCTGCAGGCCCGCCTTTGCAAACTCGTCGCGCAGGATCGCGTCAGATTCACGGACGGCTTCGAGGCGGTCACGCGTGATCGCGCCGAGGCAGCGGACGCCGAGACCCGGGCCCGGGAACGGCTGACGGTATACCATGCTGTCCGGAAGGCCGAGCGCCTTGCCGACAACGCGGACTTCGTCTTTGAACAGCAGTTTGACCGGCTCCACGAGCGAGAACTGCAGATCTTCCGGCAAACCGCCGACGTTGTGATGCGCCTTGATGCCGTCTGCGCTCTCCAAGATATCGGGATAGATCGTGCCCTGTGCGAGGAATTCAATGCCTTCGAGCTTACGCGCTTCCTCTTCGAAGACGCGGATGAATTCTGCGCCGATGATTTTGCGCTTTTGCTCCGGCTCGGTCACACCGGCCAGCTTATCCAAGAACCGATCGACCGCGTCGACATATACAAGGTTTGCGCCAAGTTGGTTGCGGAACACTTCGATGACCTGCTCCGGCTCGCCTTTGCGCAGAAGGCCGTGGTTGACATGCACGCAGGTGAGCTGCGTTCCGACCGCCTTGATTAAAAGCGCGGCTACAACCGAGGAATCGACGCCGCCTGAAAGTGCAAGCAGCACCTTCTTATCGCCGATCTGCGCCCGAAGTGCCTGAACCTGCTCTTCGATAAACGCCTTCGCAAGCGCTTCGGTCGTAATCCGTTCCATCGTTTCCGGTCTCTTGTTGCCTTGTTCCATATGATTTCAACCTCCGTAAAAATGTTTATTTGATGGGAGCCTTGTCCCGCTGAATCACGTCATGTGCGCCGCCCTCGACGATGCTCGTCGCGCTGACCAATGTGAGCACGGCCTTCTCGTGCAGCTCGGGAATCGACAGCGCAGCACAGTTGCACATCGTGGAACGTACCTTCGCCAGCGTCATACCGACATTGTCCTTAAGCGTTCCGGCGTACGGTACGTACGAATCCACGCCCTCTTCGAAGCTGAGCTTCTTATCGCCGCCCATATCGTACCGCTGCCAGTTGCGCGCGCGGTTCGAGCCTTCGCCCCAGTACTCCTTATAATACGTACCGCCGATCGATACCTTGGCCGACGGGCTCTCGTCGAACCGGGCAAAATACCGCCCGAGCATCACAAAATCCGCACCCATCGCGAGGGCCAGCGTGATATGATGATCGTAAACGATGCCGCCGTCCGAACAGACCGGAACGTAAACGCCGGTCTCCTCGAAATACTCATCGCGGGCTTTGCAGACGTCGAGCAGCGCAGAGGCCTGTCCTCTGCCGATGCCCTTGGTTTCACGCGTGATGCAGATTGAGCCGCCGCCGATGCCGACTTTCACAAAATCCGCACCGCAGTCCGCAAGGAAGCAGAACCCCGCCGCATCGACGACGTTGCCTGCGCCGACCTTGACCGTGTCTCCGTATTGTTTCCGTATCCACTCCAGAGTGATCTTCTGCCACTCGGAAAACCCTTCGCTCGAATCGATGCAGAGCACGTCCGCTCCCGCTTCGATCAGCGCCGGAACGCGCGTCTCATAATCGCGCGTATTGATGCCCGCGCCGACGATGAACCGTTTATGTTCATCGAGCAGCTCATTCGGGTTCTGCTTATGCAGATCATAGTCTTTGCGGAACACAAAGTAGCGAAGCCGCCCTTCGCGATCGATGATCGGCAGCGAATTCAGTTTGTGATCCCAAATGATATCGTTCGCTTCCTTCAGCGTTGTCCCTTCCTTGGCGCAGACAAGCTTGGAAAGCGGCGTCATAAACGTATACACCGGCGTATCCGGCGTCATGCGGCTCACGCGGTAATCACGGCTCGTCACAATGCCGACCAGATGCCCGTCCGCCGTTCCGTCATCCGTGACCGCAACGGTCGAATGCCCGGTACGCTCTTTGAGCGCAACGACGTCCGCCAAAGTATCATCCGGCCGGATGTTTGAATCGCTGCGGACAAAGCCCGCTTTATACGACTTGACGCGGCGCACCATTTCTGCCTCGTCTTGCACCGTTTGCGACCCGTAAATAAAAGAAACGCCGCCTTCCTGAGCAAGGGCGACTGCAAGCCGGTCGTCCGAAACCGATTGCATAATGGCAGAGACGAGCGGAATATTCATTTCGAGCGGGGAAGTTTCGCCGCGGCGGAACTTGCAAAGGGGCGTTCTGAGGCTCACGTTGGCAGGAACGCATTCCTTCGAGGAGTAGCCGGGAATCAACAGATATTCGCTGAACGTATGGGACGGTTCGTTGATAATCTTCGTCATGCTTCGACCTCCGTGATCGCTTTTTCGTATCATACCACATTTGCAAAACACCGCCAACCCGCCCGCCTTCCTTTTTACGGAAGTTTTACGGCTCCTCTCCTTTGCAAATCCGACCAAAAAAGCGGCCCTGAACGGAAAGCCCGAAGGCTCCCCGTTCAAGGCCGGAACAGATTTCTGGTTTACCGAACCGTCAGCCCGCTTTCCGCTGCGTCGAGCGTCAGTGTCGTTCCCTCGGCAGGGGATTCGCGGATGATGTACCGTGCAAGCAGCGACTCGGCATGCGACTGGATATACCGCTTCAGCGGTCTTGCGCCGAACTGCGGATCGCTGCCGTTTTCAACGATGAATTCCTTGGCGGCATCGGTTACAGTAAGCGCAAGTCCGCGCGCGCTGAGGCGCTTCTTGAGATCGTTGAACAGCAAATCGACGATTGCCTTGAGATCGCTGCCGGACAGCGGCTTGAAGAAGGCAATCTCGTCAAGACGGTTGATGAACTCCGGACGGAACCGACTCTTCAGCTCGTTCCGAACCCAATCCTCCACGCCGGGGCGCAGGTTACCCTGTTCATCCATGCCGTCGAGCAACGTATCGGAACCGATGTTCGAAGTCAGAATAATAATCGTATTCTTGAAATCGACCGTGCGGCCCTGCCCGTCGGTGATACGCCCGTCATCCAGCACCTGCAAAAGCACGTTCAGCACGTCCGGATGCGCTTTCTCGACTTCGTCGAACAACACGACCGCATACGGCTTGCGGCGCACCGCTTCGGTGAGCTGCCCGCCCTCGTCGTAGCCGACGTATCCCGGAGGCGCTCCGATCAATCGCGATACCGAGTATTGCTCCATGTATTCGCTCATATCGATGCGGACGAGCGCGCGTTCGTCATCGAACAAGGCTTCGGCGAGCGCTTTACAAAGCTCGGTTTTGCCCACGCCGGTCGGCCCGAGGAACAGGAACGAACCAATCGGGCGATCCGGATTCTGAATGCCTGCACGCGAGCGAAGGATCGCGTCGCACACACGGTTCACCGCGTCATCCTGTCCGACCACCCGACGATGCAGCTGCGTATCCAGATGCAGCAGCTTCTGCCGTTCGCTTTCCAGGAGCTTCGAAACGGGGATCCCCGTCCACCGCGCGACGATCTCGGCAATCTCCTCCTCAGTCACATGATCGCGCAGCAACGTATGCTCGCGCGTCTGCGCCTTCTCCTCTTCCTCCTTCAATTGCTTCTGGAGGCGCGGGAGCTCGCCGTATTTCAGCTCAGCGGCCTTGTTCAGATCATAGGCATTTTCGGCCGAAACGATGTCGTTGCTGACCTTTTCGATCTGCTCACGCAGCTGCTGTACCTTGCCGATCGACGCTTTCTCGTTCTCCCAACGCGCCTTCATCTCGTTGAATGAATCCTTCAGCTTGGCAAGCTGCGCACGGATCTCCTCAAGGTGTTCCACCGAATGCGGATCATCATCCTGCTTTAAGGACGTTTCCTCGATCTCAAGCTGCATGATCTTTCGCATCGTCTCATCCATCTCGCTCGGCATCGAATTCATTTCGGTCTTGATCAACGCGCACGCTTCATCGACGAGATCGATCGCCTTATCCGGCAGGAACCGATCCGAAATATACCGATCGGACAGCGTTGCTGCTGCAATCAGCGCGGCATCATTGATTTTGACGCCATGATAGACCTCATATCGCTCCTCAAGCCCGCGCAGGATCGAAATCGTATCCTCCACCGACGGCTCTGCAATCATGACCGGCTGGAACCGGCGTTCCAGCGCCGCATCCTTTTCAATGTACTTGCGGTACTCGTCGATCGTCGTTGCGCCGATGCAATGCAGTTCGCCGCGTGCCAGAAGCGGCTTTAAGAGGTTGCCCGCATCCATTGCGCCGTCGGTTTTACCCGCGCCGACGATCGTATGCAATTCGTCAATGAACAGAATGATCCGACCGTCACTCTTTTTGATCTCGTTCAGAACAGCCTTCAGCCGTTCCTCAAATTCGCCGCGGTACTTCGCGCCTGCAACGAGCGCGCCCATATCCAACGCAAACAGGCGCCGATCCTTCAGATTATCCGGCACGTCTCCGCGCACGATCCGAAGCGCAAGCCCTTCGGCGATCGCCGTTTTGCCGACACCCGGTTCCCCGATCAGGCACGGATTGTTCTTCGTTTTACGCGAAAGAATGCGGATCACGCTGCGGATCTCATTGTCGCGTCCGATCACCGGATCGAGTTTATGCTCTTTTGCGAGTTCGACCAGATCCTGTCCGTATTTTTTCAGAACGTCGTACGTCCCCTCCGGGTTGTCGGTATCGACCTGCCGGTTCCCGCGCACCGCTTTGAGGGCCGTCAAGTATTCGTCACGCCGCAGATCGTGTGCCCGCAGCAGCTTTTTCAGCGTCGCATCCGCCTTCTCCATGAGCCCGAGCATCAGATGCTCGACGGAGATATACGAATCGCCCATGCGCTTCGCTTCGCTTTCCGCCTGATTCAGCGCCTGATTCAACGCCTGCGCGGGGTAGACCTCGCCCGCCTGCGTGCTGTACGACGCGAGCGCGCCGATCGCCTGCATCGCGTCCGCTTTGATCCGCGCCACATCCTTTCCCATTTTTTCAAACAGCTGCGCGTTCAGATCATTTGCATCGTCGATCAGCGCGTAAAACAGATGTGCCTGCTCAAGCTGCGTATTTTGCCGCTCGGTCGCAAGGCTCTGCGCGGCCTGGATCGCCTCTATGCTTTTTTGGGTGAGTTGGTTCGCATTCATATCGCATTCCTCCCTTCGGGATGGTTGTTTCTCGTTTTAGCACTCTCACTCCTCGAGTGCTAAAATAAGCATACCACACTTTGCCAAATTTGCAATCCCCCTTTGCGGGAGTTTGCTTTCCCGTCACAATCTTTTCAAAATGGTGTAAAAAAGAGCGTGCCACGGATTGGCACGCCCAGATGGCGCATTTGTTCACCGCAGAACAGCTTCGAGATCGCGGATGATACGCTCGGTTCGCAGCATGACGCCTTCGGTCGAAAGATGACTGTCGATCAGCCAGAAGTAAACGCCCGAAAACAGCGAGTCCTCAATGTTTGAGATTACCGGAACGCAGAGCGTTTCGCATAGGTGCCGGTGCAGCGCGGCGATCGCTTCGGGCGTGCTCCGTTCGGTCAGCGAGGAGCGATTTCGCGGCGTATACGAAAAGTACACGGTAACGCCGCGGTCCAGGAACTTTTGGTACACGCGGTTCAGTGCTTCAACCGTTTCGGTCGGAATGCTGTCTAACGTATAATCCGCGATGTTGTGGCGAAGGCGCTCATCCTTCGGGCTGTTCGGGCGCGGCAAGATGAAATCCCCGTAGACATTGTAGGTTGCGAACGCATAGCGGTTCCCGTCGTCGTCATAAGAGGACGGGCTTTCGCCGTAGTTTTTGCCGACCATCTTTCCCCGCGCGCTCTGATAGGCTGCAAAGCTCGAAAAAACATCCGAGTACGTTTCAAAATCCAGCCGTGCGGCCGCGTCATAATTCGATTCCATCATCGCCCAGAACCCGGAATCGAGTGCGTTGGTCTTACAAAACTGCTCGCGCACCGCGTCAAACTCGGGAGCAGACAACAGCACATCGCCCGGGCCGAGCTCCTGCAAAATCAGATCGTACTGCGGCAGCGCCGTTGTATACGCATAGACGCCCATGTTCACGACCCGATACGCCGGAAACGCCGCTTCGATCTTTTGAGAGTCGTAGCCGTACCGCCCCGACGAGCCGGAGAACAGCACCAGCTTTTGCTGCCCCTTTAAGGAGAGCAGATAATCATACTTATCCGAGAACGTATCGAAGTACGATCCGCTGTACACCGGCATCCGGAACGCGTTGATCCGAAGCGTATGCAGCGTTGTTCCGGCAAACGATTCCTCCGAAACGGTCGTCACGGTGTCAAACATCGTCAGCTCCATGATCGTGCAGTCGGCAAACGCGCCGTCTTCGATCGTCGTCAATCCCGACGGGAGCACCAACGTTTGAAGCGCCCGGTTCGAAAACGCGCCTGCTGCAATCGCTTGAACCGGCACGCCGCCGAGTGTTTCCGGCACAACACAGTCGGCTTCGCCGGAATACTTTTGGACCGTCGCCGTTCCGTCCTGTTCCGTATACACAAAATCCGTTTCGGGATTTGCTTTCGCCCACATGGCATATAACGTCGTTCCCGCGGCGTCGGCGATTCGGCTTCCGAGCCCGATCCGCGTTCCGCTTCCGTCCGCTTTTGTGTTCCATCCGATCAGAACGCATCCGTCCCGCACAAAATAGTTTGCGCCGCGCAGCGTGTTTTCCCTTCGGTGCGTACGGCTCATCGCCTGCCGCAGCGTCGTCCCCTTCCCGTCCTTACGAACGCCGCCGTTCGCGTCAAACAGGATCGCGTCGCGCAGGGAACCTTGCGGTTCCGAAGGCTGCGGCGTCTTAGGCGCCTCGGAAGCCGTCGTCTGCACCGTGCCGTCCGCAATCAGGCGATCGACATGCACCGACCAAAAATAATTCGTAGCATACGCAGAAAACGCTTCCTTCGGCACCGTCACAAGCGCATCCGTTCCTTCGAGCAGCCCGCGCCCGACCGGGCACGTTCCCGGGCTCGGATTGTTCAGTTCAATGCGTTTGAGATGCGGGCAATCTCCAAATACACCGTCCGGCAGCAACGCAATGTTTGCGCCGAGCCGCAACGTTTCAAGCACGGTTGCGCCCGCGAGCGCATGTTCGCCGAGCCCCTGTACCGGTAGCGATTCATACGCATCGGGAACGGTCAGCACCGTCTGCGCTTTTGCGGCGTCCGTCAGTCCGAAAACGAGCCATCCGTCCGCCGTGCGTGCATAGTGGAAAAGGTCGTCGCTCGCTTCGGCAAAGAGTTCCGCTTCCGGCCCGATGGACGCGAACGGAATGTCGATCAAAACAGGCGCGTCCAGATGCAGATACTCCTTCAGTTGGGATGCGAGCCGCGCGGTATAAGCGATCTGCCCGGCTTCATTCAGATGAAAATTCGTGTCGTAAAACCATGCCGCGTCCATCACCGACGCTTCCGGCGAGCCAAGCAGCGGGCAATCCAGCTTCGTTTCGAGCGCCGCGCAATATGCGGGGATCCGCGCCGCTTCGTGCTCGTCAAGCGCAGCCGCATTCATCGGGCAGAAGCCGAACAGCAGCGTCGCTCCCGCGCGGTCACATGCGGTTGAAAAGTCGTTTACCGACGCAAAAAAGGCGTCCGTCGGGAGCGCGGGATCGAACGAAATCGGCTGATTCGGATCATACCCAAGCGGCATTGCGTTCCGTTCGCGCCCCGCCGCCGCCATATCCCCGTATGCATTGAATGCCGCGCGCGCATACACGGTCTCCCCGTGCGGCTTCTCTCCTGCAAAAAAGAGCTTTGCTTTTGCAGCGGCGAATGGAAGGAACGCGCCGATCAAAGCCCCTCGCTGCTGCGCGTTCAACGATCCGATCGGATGCGTGCCGCCGTCACAAGCTTGCCAGAACGCTTCGGCATTGAAATAGGTGGAGAGCGTTTGCGCGCTTTGCTCTGGTAAAAATACTACGATGTCCCCTTCGTGCAAGTGCGGTTTCACCAGATCGAGCATCACGGTCGTCCCGAGCCCGGCATACAGGCCGTCATTGATGACCGGCAATCCGAGCTCCTGCTCCAACAGATCGCTTCGCAGCGCAAATGCCGCTCCGCTTCCGCCGACAAGGATCACGCGCGGTCCCTCGATCGATTGGAGCAGTTCTGTTTTCTCCTGCAAGGCCGCAAGATACGTTTCGTCGTACATCGGAGGGAGGCAAAACGCAAACCCAAAGAACGTTCCGGGCAAAGCAAAGAGCAGCAATGCGCACAGGATGCCGCGAATCCATCGAGATCGCATGCTTCCTCCTTTCCCGCCCGATGCGGACGATTTCAGAATTGAAAATACAGAAACGCGCTGACCGTATCCGTGTCAAGACGGATCACCCAGGCAAGCGCAATCGCAAGGATCAAGAACACATACACAAGATCCGTCTCCCGTCGCTTTTCATCGGTCAGCTGCCAAAGGAGCGGACTTACGCCAAGCGCAAGCGCGAACCGCGCCGCGTCCATTCCCGTCAGCTCCATCAGCGCAAGGCCGTCGGCAACGTTCCACGGGGAAAACAGCCTTCCGATCAGGTCCCACGCCTGTGCAAGCGACTGTGCGCGGAAGAAGATCCAAAGCAGCGTTACGCCGAAAAAGGTCAGCACCGTCGAACCGATTTTTCCGACTCTGCCGGGCGCTCTCCCCACGCGGCGCAGCAAGAGGCAGGCAATCATCCAAGCCCCGTGCAGCAGCCCCCACACGACGAATGTATCGTTTGCTCCGTGCCATAGCCCACTGATCAGAAATACGACGATCGTCGCAGCGATCTGCCGCGCCAATCCTTTTTGCGAGCCGCCGAGCGGAATGTACACGTAATCGGTCAGCCATTTGGAAAGACTGATGTGCCAACGCCGCCAGAATTCTCGGATGTTTTCCGCAAGGTACGGGCGATCGAAATTCGGCATCAGCCGTATGCCGACAAGCCGTGCGCTCCCCCGGGCAATCTCCGAATATCCGGCAAAATCACAGTAAATCTGCACCGCAAACAACAGCGTTGCGACAGCCACCGCGCTCCCATCCGGCGCGGATGACGCATACACGCGATCGACGACGCTTCCGCAAAAATCCGCCAGAACCACCTTGCGAAACAGTCCCGACAGCAGCAGTCGGATTCCGACGCGCATATCCTCGCGCGAGACGGCACGCTCGGCCTTCAGCTGCGGCAGCAGGTTTTCGGCGCGTTCAATCGGTCCGGCGACAAGCTGCGGGAAAAACGAAATAAACAGCGCGTAATAGCCGAAGTGCCGTTCTGGCGGAAGCGTCCCGCGATAAACGTCGATCACATACGCCATAGCCTGGAACGTATAAAACGAAACGCCGACCGGAAGCACCACATCCCACAGGTTCCACTCCGCCTGCCCGCCGAGCATCCGTACAAGCGCTTGCGCGCGCTCGGCAAGGAACCGGAAATATTTGAAGTACAGCAACAGTCCCACACAGGCCGCAATCGCCGCGATCAGGATTGCTCTCTTTTGCCGCTGCGTTGATGCGGCACCGAGCAGCAGACCTGCGGCATACGTCAGCGCGATCACACCAAGCAGCAGAAGCGAAAGCGGCACACTTCCGACCGCATAGAAGACAACGCTTGCCGCAAGCAGCAGTACCCAACGCATCTGATGCGGCAGGATCCGATGCAGCACGACAACGATCCACAAAAAGCCGAGATACAGCAGGGAATCGAACGTCATGACCCGTCACCCCGCTTCCCGAATGCAAACGTAACGAGCAAAAGCAGAAGCACCGAAAGGAGCAGAGCCGATTGCGACGCACCGCGCAGCATACCCAGAATCGCCGCAGCCACCCAGACCGCGCCGCCGAGATACGTCATCCACCGCAGCTTCCGAACCCGCGCGCCGAGCGCGCAAAGCACTGCCGCAAGCAGCAGCAGCGCAAGCGGGAGCCACAGTTCCTTCAGCGTCATCGCCCTGTCTCCTTTCGTTTTCTTTTAGTATAGCATATCACTCCGCAAAAAAACAGAGCGTTTGACGTTTCAAACGCTCTGTTTTTCGGTTCAGAAGAATCGCAGTCCGAGTTCCTCACATTTCTGTTCGTTCCAAACGGTCCATTTCCGATAAATCTCGGAAAACGGCTCCCCGTAAACGGATTCGATCTTAGCGGGATTGGTGCCGAGATTCCGAATCACCGTATCCTTGCCGTAGGTGTCGATCAGATATGCCAGAATGCAGGCCGCCTCATAATGCGAAACCCGATCGACCGTCGGATTCTGTTGTACCTGCTCGGTCTGCAGCGTCATTTCGTCCGCCGCAAGATACCAGGTTGCGGATGCGCTGCGCACCCGATACGGATAGGTTTTCGAATCGCTGCCGGTGTTCGCTTCGACCGTGCCGCCGACAAAAATGCTGTCTGCATACGGTCCGCCAATTTGTTTCTCGCTCGTCAGCGTCATCGCATACGCCAAAAACTCCGTTTTATGGTTGGCGACCTCCAAGGCAGACGCCCCGGGCAGGCTCATGACCCGCTTGCCGGAGTTCGGTTGCAGGGAGGATAGCAGCGCGCCGTCCTCGCCGTATACCGCAACGGAGTCGATCCCGGTCAGCGTAGGAATGAGCGTGACGGAGCGAACCTGAGCAAGCCGCTCTTCCGACACGTTTACGACCGATTCCGCGCACCAAAGCAGCGATCCATCCGCCTCGACCGAGCAAAACGCGCCGTTCGGGTACCAATCTCCCGGTTCGCCGTCCAGCAAAACCGTCATCGTAAGCGCGCTAGCAAACGCCGCTTTCTGCGGTTCCGTCCACTGCTCGGGCGGCACAATCCGGATCCGCAAATTTTGGATTCCGGCCGGAACGATCCAGGTATCGTCCGTCTCGGCCGTCATTTGAAGGCCCTCCGTTGAAATGGTTTCTCGCGTCAAGGCGATTGCCTTCTCCTCTGTGAAGGTCAGTTGATCGGCTGTAACCGTTTCCGCGCCCCAAACCACGGGCGATTCCGTTCCGGACACGCGCTGCCGTCCGATCGTTTGATACGTATTGAGGTTCACCGTCACCGTTCCGAGCTGCGCAACATACAGTTCCGTATCCGCGCGGGGCACTTCTTCTCCGCGGTCTCTCTCGCACACCTGCACCCGGTAGTAAACGGTCGCTGTCACGTTCCCGTCTGCATCCGCATACCCGGTCCAATCCGGGCCGACAAAGGTGGCAGTCGCCGTAAGCCCGTTTTGCTTCAAATATGTCAGCGCAGCAAGCTCCCGCGCGGCCTCCGTTCCGTTCGAGCCTTCCTTCGATTCGACTGCGTCGAGCACCGACCGGGCAGCATTCTCGGCAAGCTGGATGAAACCGTAGAATCGGTTCCCGTCCGGCATCTCATAGATGAGCCAGCTTTCCGGCCGCGCGTAAAGCGTCTTCTCCCCTGCGCGGTACGGTGTCAAAAACGATTCGTCATACTGCCCCTGTACCGCATCGGGATCGACCGAAACGCCGGTCAGAATTCCGCCGGTGCACTCTTCCAACAGATACAGGCCGGAAAGGCCGTTCAGGCGAATCGTCTGCACCGCATCCACGCCGGTATACAAGACTTCTTCAAGCACAACGTCGTGATTCTCCCGCAAAAACGCCGCCACTTTTGCGGCGCCCTCGCTATCGGCCGTTTCCGTCATAAGCGGCGCGGCCGCTTTCCCCTCGGTATGACGGTTCAACGACACACCGCACAGAATTGCGACGGCAACCGTCAGTACCGCAAGCAACGCCGTCGCAGGAATTGCAATCCACGGAAACCTGCGCTGCCCCTTTGCCTGCGTATCGCCCTGTGGTTTGGCAGCGTCTTGGAGCGCAGGCTTTTTCACATTTGCTTTGACAACCGCATCGCACACCGCATTTTCGCGGATCATCTCCCGATAAAACTCCTGCTCGTTCATTCCGTTCTCCTTTCCCGTTTGTCGTTTTCCGATTCCAACAACGCGCGGATTCTGCCTCGGGTGCGGTACAAACGCTGCCGCACGGCTTCTTCGCTGATTCCGAGTGCCTTCGCAATTTGCTTCTGCGATCGACCATAGCCGTAATACAGCAGAAATGCCCGTCGGTTCAGCTCCGGCTCCTTTTGCAAAAGTCGCCAAACCTGCGTTTTTTGCTCGTCACGGAGGAGCTGTTCGTCGATCGGGGTGTCGTCCGCCGTCAGATCCGTGTCCTCCGGCATCGGCTGCTCCCTCTCGCTGCGTTCGGCTTTTTCCCGATAAAACCCGGCCAACACCTTTCTCGCAACGGAAAACAGGTACCATTTCGGATTCCGGATCGGGAACGCGTTCTTTTGCAGGCGCAGATAGAATCGACGATAGATCTCCTGAAAAAGGTCCTCCGCTTCGGGCGCGGCATTTGTACGCAGCATCAGAAAGCGCAGCAAATCGTCACGCGTGGATTCATAGATGCGATCAAACTGTTCGTTTTGTTCCATTTTTCTTTCCTCTGTCAACCGGTTTCACCTATTAAGAGGCACAAAACGGAGAAAAGATAACGCGGAATTGAAAAACGGGAACCGTGAATTCACGATTCCCGCAAAAGAGTCTTTTTTCAGATCAGAGGACCGGATCCGTCCACTCGCCGGAGGAGCTTCCGCCGCCACCGCCGCCGCCGGAAGAGATCTTCTTTGTGCTGACCTGATCCTTGGTCATCACGCCGATCTTGCTGCCGACCTTTACAATCGCAAGCCCGTTGTATTCATCCAGAACGCGAACGGTCGTATTCTTTTTCAGCAGCGTCGGAACGTCGTACAGTCGATAGATCAGATAGAACGGAGCCTTCGCTTTCGCGTAGCCGTCCCACTCCTTATACGCCTTATCGTCCGCAAACGTCAAAAGGTCGGTCGGAACCTCACCGGTCTTGCCATTGACCAAAACGGTGGATGTCGTCTTGCCCTTTTCAAGCACGCGCACTTCGTCACCGCGGTTAAAGACCGCATAATACCCTTCCACACTGTCGGCAAGGATCGTTCCCTGACCGGGCTTGAATGTCTTGCTTGCATAGGTCATGCGCGACGCGGTATGAACAGCGGTAAGGCCCTGCCCGATCGGAGCGGACAGGTTGATATCGCCGCCGTCCTTCCCGGTTGATCCGCCGCCGGAGGAAGAACCGCCTCCGGAAGAACCGCCGGAGGATTGCTTCTTCTTGCTGACATCCCCTGCCGACATGTAGCCCTCCGTCTTGTTCGAAAGTGTAACGCGCACAACGTCGCCCAGCGTATCGGTTACCGTAACTTTGGTGTTCGTCGTCAGCGTTTTCAGCGTTTTGCCTTCGAGATACGGGTTATCGTAAACGCCCGACTGGCTTGCGGCATAGCCCGTATAGGACTTCGGCGCTTTCTCGCCTTCCATGCGGACGAACCGCTTCTCGATCAGGAGGCTGCCCTCTTCTTCGTCATTGATCACATAGTAATCGCCCTGTTCGGCCGTTACGTCCACCGTATCCTCATCGAGATACAGCTTGCCGACGACGCCGAGGGTGTTGACCTTCGAAGTCGCAGCTTCGGTCTCGGGCTCAGGCGTATCCGTCGGCGCGGGCGTATCCGTCGGCGCAGGCGTTTCCGTCGGTTCCGGCGTCGGGGTATCCGTCGGTATGGGCGTCGGCTCCGGAGTCGGTACTTCGGTCGGCGCGGGCGTATCCGTCGGTGCGGCCGTGAGAACCGGGACTTCGGTTGCCGTCACAACTTCCGGTGCGCGCGTGCCTTCGCAGCCGATCATGGCAAGCACCAGGATCGCTGCAATGAGAATCCATCCGAATCGTTTCATTCCGTCCACCTCTTATCCTTTGTAGTCCGCATCATACAGGTTGCCGTACACCGCATGGATGATCTCCCAGATATACTTGTACGCCGCCGTTGTGGACTTAAAGGCGTTCCGGTTCTGATAGGCGATGTAACCGATGTTGCGGTGAATGATGCCGCCGTAGATCACAAGCGCATCGCCGTCACTGTTCGTCAGCTTCATGTACGGACGCATGGCAAGGTCCGGCTTGCACTTTTCCATATCGTCGAACGTCAGAACGTTCGTGTACTGAATCAGGCCATCCTTCTTGGCAAAGATCGGGTCCGCCTTCTTTTCCTTATTATAGGCATACGCGCTCATGACTTTGGGCGTATCGAGCGTCAGATCCTTCGTTCCGAGATCGCTGTCCCAAATGACGAGCGTGCCGTACTCCTGGAGGATGTATCCGCCGAGGCCGTTCTTGCTGATCAGCGAATCGCGCTGCGTCTTCGGCACACCGGTGATCATGCGAATGCCCTTCTTGCCGGTGATACGGATCGAGCTGCCCTTATACTGGAGGATGTTCTCAAAGTCCGTCGCATAAACCGCCTTATGAACGCCGCTCTTCTCCTGCACGAACCAGACGCGCATCGACGTCGGGTAAACGGTGTGCAGATCGGACGAATCGCTGTTGAATGCATACTGCGTAACGACTTTCGGCGTCACGCCGTCCGGCAGCGCAATGACGCCCTCGGCAACCGAGTAAGCGATACCGTCGACTTCGACCTTTTCGCCGCGCAGCGTGGAAACGTCTTCAAATTCAATCGCGTTCGAAAGCGTGCTGAACAGGGTCGGGACCGTAACCTTCATCTTGGTCGAACCGAATCCGGTCGCATACGCGTAGACAAAGCTGTCCGTCGCTGCGGGGAACGTGATAATGCCGGTCGCCGGATCGATCGTCAGCGAAGAATCCGGAAGCGTCACGTTGGCAATCTTCGTCTTGGAAATCACCTTCGTGATGCTGAACGTATACAGGCTGTCCTTCACCTGACCAAGCATCTTTTCGGTCGTCTGTCCGTCGCACTTCGCGCTCGTCAGCGCCGTATTCGAGGACAGGTCGATCATCGTGATGTTGTTGTTCTCGCAGTTCAGCGTCTTCAGCGCGGTGTTCTTGCTCAGCTCAATCTCGGTCAGCTTGTTGTCGTTGCAAACGAGATTCTCGAGCTTCGTGTTCTTGGAAACGTCGAGCTTGGTAAGACCCGATTCGGGGCATTCCAGCGTCTTCAGATTCGTATTCTCCGGGAACGAAAGGCCGGTGAATGCGTTCTTGCCGCACTTGAGCGCTTCGAGCGCGGTGCACTTGGCAACGTTCAGCGCCGCAAGTTTGTTCTCGCTGCAGTCCAGCGTGAGCAGCGTTTCGCACTTCGAAACGTCCAACTCGGCGAGCGCATTTCCGCTGCAATTGAGGTTCTCGAGCTTCTTTAAGCTGCTGACCGTCAACGTCGCGAGCTTGTTTTTGGAGCAATCCACCGTCTTGATCGCGGCGTTCTTGGCAAGGTTCAGCTCCGTCAGCTCGTTCTTGCCGCAGTTCAGCGTTTCGAGCTTGGTCAGTGCCGTGACCGTCAGCGAAGTCAGCTTGTTGTTCGAGCAATTGAGCGTAACCAGCGCGGTGCATTTATGAACATCCAACGATGCCAGTTCATTGCCGCTACAATCAAGCGTCTTCAGCTTGCTCTTGGTGCCGAGATCCGCCGCCGTCAGCTTGTTGTTCGGGAACTTGACCGTTTCCAGGGCGGTGTTCTTAGAGAGGTCCAACGCGGTCAGCGCATTGTCGCCGACCTGCAGTTCAACCAGCTTCGTGTTCTTCGTGAGGACAAGCGTCGTCAACTGATTCTTGTTGAGATTCAGCTGCGTCAGCTTGGTGAGCTTCGTCAGATCCAGCGTGGAAATCTTGTTGTCTTCGGCATTCAGCGTCGTCAGATTGGTGAACGCTGCGATCTCGCCGAGGTTCGTGATGCCCTTGCCGCTGCAATCGATGCTGACAACCGCTTCCACCTGTGCCTTGGTCATATAGTACCCGTCACTCGCATTTCCGCTTACCGCGAGGTTCGCAATGATCCAGCTGCGGAACGTGTCATCCGGGAAGGTGGATTCGTTGATTAGCAGCGCAGCATCCGTCGGGAAATTCTTGAACGAAATCGGCACTTCGACTTCCATCTTGCTGTCGCCCGCGCCGGTCGCATACGAATACCCGAACGTCGCAACTTCGCTCTTGAACGTGACGACGCCGCTGGACTTATCGAGCGTGCTCGTCGACTCCAGCATCTTCACGGAGCTCATGTTCGCCTTCGGGACGAGATAGGTCAGATCGAACTTGAATTCCGAACCGGTCTTCATACCGGCCTGCGGCTTGGTGGTCTGATCGCCGATATCGCCGTCAAACAGCTCGAGGTCCTTATGCGTGGACGCATTGACATCCAGCTTGGTCAGCCGGTTGCTCTTGCAGATCAGGCGGGACAGCTTCGTGTTCTGCGAAATATCCAACGCCTCCAGCTCGTTGTTTGAGCAGTACAGCGTCGTCAACACAGGGTTGCCCGACAGCTTCAGCGCGGTCAGCTTGTTGTCCGAAACGTCGATTTCCTTCAGTTTCGCGTTTTTGGTCAGATCGATATCCTCAATCGAGTTGTCGTTGACCTTCAACGTCGCCAGATTCGGGAACAGCTCGATGCCTTTGACGCTGCCGATGCTTTGACCGCTGCAATCAATCGTCGTAACCTTCTCGATGTTCTCCTTGGTCAGATAATAGCCGATCTCGGAATCATACTCCGGTTTGGGATTGAGTTTCGTCAGAACCCACGAAAGGAATTTTGCGTCCGGGAAATTCGCGGCATTGACAAGGATCTTCTCTTCCGCCGCCTGCTTCTCGGCATCGACGTCTTCAATCTCCTCCGCATTCTCCTGCACGTCTTCTGCGGGGACTTCTGCCGGTTCCTCTTCGGTCGATGCGGGGGCTTCCGCCGGTTCTTCCGGTTCGGTCTCCGTCTCTACGGTCGGCTCTTCGGCGGCAATCGGTTCCGCCGGCTCTTCCTGTTCGGCTGCCGCAGCGGGAATCAACGCAAACAGCATGATTGCCGCAAGCATGATCGACAGCAGTTTCCGAATGGTCTGATTCATATTGTTATCGCTCCTTTCCGTATCAAAACGATATCCATTCTGCAGGTATGCGTATAATTACGCATAGTTCACAGGGTTAGTATAGCAAAGTTTCCGAAACCCGTCAATGCGCGCGGCGCGGCGCGGACGGATTTGTGACAATTTGTTTACATCTTTATGGCGTTTCGATTTTGCTCTCGGTTCTTTTTTGTCCCACCCCTCCATATGCTGTTTCAGGAGGACGAAGCATGGAAACAAAACAAACCGATTTGTCGCGTCAAAGCGAAGAGACCCACAGCATCTACCTCGAAGGCCGTTCACATGTGCGGATCACCGGCGTGATTGACGTGGAAAGCTTTCACGAAGAGGAAGCGACGATCCGCACCACGGCAGGCACCCTGACGCTTTGGGGGGAAAACATGAAGCTCGGCAAGCTCGATCCGGACGCCGGGCAGGTTCTGCTCGATGGAACGATCCTTTCGCTTGAATACGAGCAGCCGCAGCAGCAAAAGCGTTTCTCGCTCTTCCGCCGGGGATGATCGACGTCTTCTCCCAGGGGTATGCGGCTGCACTGCTGTTCTGCATGGGCATTGCGACGGGGCTTTTCTATGACCTTCTGACGCGGCTGCGGCGCGGACGAATCCTTTCCCATGTGCTCGACGGCGTCTTTGTGCTGCTGGCTGCCGCGCTGCTTGCGCTCGGGGTGCTGCTCTCCGCCAACGGACGCATGCGCGCATTCTATCTGCTGTTCGACGCGCTCGGCGCGCTGCTTTCGGCGTGGGCGTTCCGACCGATCTTCTTTCATCGGCGCAGGATGTGAATTCTTCGGGAACGAATTGCATCGGTCGAAAAAGTATGCTATAATGAGCCTATGAACTTTTTTCGGTCGCACAAAACGGAATGCTGGATCGCCGGCGGCTTGGCAGCGGTGCTGCTCGCCTGTTTTCTTCTGTATGGAATCGATCATCCGTTCGACGTTTGGCAGGAATGGATCGTCGTGCTTGCCGATCTGCTGCTCTTTTTGCTGATCGGCATCGTTTTCGTGTTCCGATGGATCGGCGACTGGCGTGCGCCGGACAGCCCGCTTCAGCCAATCCGCATTCCCCTCTCCGATTTTCTGAAAATCTTTCTTCTCATGCTGTGCGCGCATTTTGTTCGGATCCTGCTCGCTTTTCTCTGGCAGTCGATCGCGTTCTCGTTCGAAGGCACGATCGCGGACAGCCTCTGGATCTGGCACGGGTCGGATACGCGCCATTATCTTGCGATCGCGGAGCATTGGTATGCCGATTACGATCAATCCGGCACAGTTTGGCGTCTCGTTTTTTTGCCGTTTTATTCGATCCTTGTGCGGCTTGTCGCTTTCCTAACGCGGGATGCTTATTCGGCGGGAATGATCGTTTCGATTCTCTCCTCCTGCTTTGCGGGCTGTGCGCTCTTTGCGCTTGCACGGCAGGACTGGGACGAACCGACCGCATGGCGCGCCGTGAAATACTGCTGTATCCTGCCTGCCTCGCTGTTTCAGACCGCCGCGCTCACCGAAAGCACATTTTTGCTGCTCTCGCTGCTTTGTATGCTCGGCGCGCGCAGGCGCAACTGGCTGCTTGCCGGAATTGCGGGCGGACTTGCCGCGTTTACGCGCTCCGTCGGGGTTATTCTGCTGATCCCGGTCGGGTACGAATGGCTGACGGCCGTGATCCATTCCGAAAAGCGCAAAGGCCCGTTGCTTTGGGGCCTTGCGCTTTTGCTGATTCCGGCGGGCCTTAGCGGGTATCTTTTGATCAATCGGATCGAAACCGGCAGCGCGTTGACGTTTATGCGGCTGCAAAAGGAAAACTGGGATCAGCAGCTCGGATGGTTCTTCCACTCTGTTCGCTATCAACTGAATTACGGTCTTCGTTGGCTGCGCGAAGGCAATCGGCAGGACGCGATCGGGCTTTGGTTTGCCAACCTGATTGCGCAGTTCGGTTCGCTCGGCGTCATGTCGTTTGCCGCAAAGCGGATGCGCCCGTCATACCTTGCGTATTTTCTCGCATACTTTGCCGTTGCGATGGGAACGACATGGCTGCTCTCCGCGCCGCGGTATCTGATGGTACTGTTCCCGCTGCTGTTTGCCATGGCGGATCTCGGCCGCAAAAAACGGATCGACCGCACGCTGACCGTTTCCTGTCTGCTGCTCGGTCAGATGTACCTTTACGCTTTCATCGGACGGTTTGACGTATACTGATTCCCCGGACAACCTCTGTTTGCATCTTGCGTCCGATTTTTGCAACTCACCTTCCGATCGCTTGCCAATTGCGCCGGGACGGGATACAATCGGTCCATTACAAACGGAAAGGGATTGTATATGGGACTGTTGTTTTTGTTTCTGTTCGCGATCGCGGAGATCGCGCTTGTTGTTTTGACGGCAACGAAATTTGCCGAAACCGCAAAGTGGCTGACCAACCGCTGGATCATCCGCGCCGCGGAGACGGTGCTGCTGCTCGGTATGGTGCTTCTCCCCACGACGCATATGAAATGGCGCTTCTTTGCGGCGCTGCTCGTTTTGGGAATCCGGCTTCTGATCGCTTTGATCGCGTACCTTGCAAAGCGCAAAAGCGCGTCCGGCACCAAAAAGATGGCCGGCGTGATCGTATCGTGCGTGCTCTCGGTTCTGCTTGTTGCGGCGGCGCTCGTCCCGTCGTTCCTGTTCACAAACTACAACGGTCTGAAAACGACCGGCGCGTACGAAGTGAAGGAAACGGCGGCGATCCTTGTGGACGAAAGCCGCGTCGATCCGTTTGAAACGGACGGATCCTTCCGCGAGGTTCCGGCGCACTTTTACTATCCGGCAGCCGAAGGCGAATTTCCTCTGATCATCTTTTCGCACGGCGCGTTCGGCTACTATCAGAGCAATTTCTCCACATATGCGGAGCTTGCAAGCAACGGATACGTCGTCGTCAGCCTCGATCATCCGCACCATGCTTTTTTCACGAAGGACACCGCGGGCAAGCTGATCACCGTCGACCCGGAATTTATCAACGGCGCCATGGCGATCGGCAGCGGCGATACCGTGAACGATGAACAGGTCTATGAGATCACGCAGAGCTGGATGCAGCTTCGTACCGACGACGGCAACTTTGTGATCGACTCGATCAAGGCGGCAAAGGCGTCCAACGCGCTCGATGCGGCATGGCACGCGGAGGATGAACAGACGCTTTTAGCGGTTCTTGCCACGACCGATACCGGCAAAATCGGGTATATGGGGCATTCGCTCGGCGGCGCAACCGGCGTTGCGCTCGGCAGACTGCGTGACGATCTTTCGGCGGTCGTCGATATCGACGGCACGGCGCTCGGCGAGGTCGTCGGCATCGAAAACGACAGACGCGTCCCGGATGATCGCCCGTATCCGATCCCGGTACTGATCCTCTCGCAGCAGGTCGACTACGATGAATTGCCGCCGGATGCCGCGTACGTGGACGTGAACAAGAACCTTGTCGAGAACGCGAAAGACGGTCGGCTTGTGTCCTTTGTCGGCGCAGGGCATATGGACTTTACGGATCTGCCGCTGTTCTCGCCGTTCCTGGCATCCCTGCTCGGAACCGGGACGGTCAACAGTGAGGAATGCCTTTGCACCATGAACGCGCTGATCCTGAACTGGTTCAACTATTATTTGAAAAACGAAGGGACGCTTTCCATTCAAGCGCAGTATTGAACATGCAGACAAAAATCACCAGAATTGAGCGGGAAAAACCGGAGCTTTTGGAAATCCATTGCCACGCGATCAGCGACGAAGTGCGGGAGATCGTTGCCTTCGTAAAATCGCGCGAGGGCAAGCTCACGGGCTTATCGGGCGACCGGCTGTACGAAATTGCCGTGTCGGACGTCTGTTACATCGAAACGGTGGACAACAAAACGTTTCTGTACACGTCGGACAACGTTTACGAGACGCGCCAAAAGCTCTATGAGCTTGAGGAGCTGCTGAAGGAAAAGCATTTTCTGCAGGTATCCAAATCAACGCTGCTCAATCTGATGAAAGTTGAGGCGATCAAGCCCTCGCTGAACAGCCGGTTTCTTGCCGAGCTGTCCTCGGGGGAACAGATCGTAATCTCGCGAAAGTACGTCCCGAATCTCAAAAAGGCGCTGAAAGGAGATTGAAATGACGCTGAAAGAGTTTCTCACGGTGCGCATCAAGCTGTTTTTTCTGCTGGTGACGCTGATTCTGATTGCAAACGTCCTTCTCGGCGCGATCTTTGCGCCGGATACGGAGCTGCGCTACTACCATTTGCTGAGTCCGATCATTCTGGCTGCGCTGTGTGTGCTGCCAACCTGCGTGACGTTTTTCAAAAAGGAGCCGACGCCGAAGCAGTACCTGCTGCGGCTCGCGATCGAATGGGCCATGATCGAAGCGATCGTGCTGCTGCTCGTTAGCCCGCCGGCGGGTGTCAATCGCCCGATCTTCTATGTCGCGCTCGGCGGATCGGTTCTGGTAATCTATGTCCTTGCGGAATGGATCCTGTGGCGGCAGAAAGTGCAACAATCGAAGGATCTGACCGCGAAGCTCAAGAAGCTGCAGCAAGCCGAACAGAAATAAACGCCCTCCCGGGCGTTTTTTCTTACCGCTGATATATCTATGTTCCGGACGCGCTACCGCTCCGGCGCCGTTTCCCGTTTTCGCACGGCGAATACCCACGGTGAGAGCCCGCCCGCCTCCGTGCGGAATGCGGACAGAAACTCGAGGCGCGGATTCGCTTTTAACAGCCGCTCAAGCAGCTTCCCGTCCGCCGTATACAGGACCGCCGCACCGCCCTTTGCAAGCAGCGACGGAAGCTTTTGCACAAATCGCGCGTACAACGCTTCATTCCCCCGGTGACTGCCGACGCGGTTTCCGAACGGCAAATTGGAGAGCACAAGCGTTGCGCCGCGCTCCGTGGTAAACCGCTGGATATCCCGGCAGACGAACCGCGCGCGGCTGTTGCCGGCCTTCGCATTTTTGCGCGCGATCTCGACGGTCTTTCCCGACAGATCGACTCCGAGCAGCCCGCGGCACGGGTATGCGGCCTCCGCCGAAAACAGCAGCGAACCGCACCCGCAAAACGGATCGAGCACTGCAGGGGACGCGTCCGCAAGGTGTCCCGCGTACCGCGCAAGCGCGGCTGCCGTTGCCGGATGGATCGATGCGGGAATCGTTTCGCGCCGCCACGAATATCGCTCATCCGGCACGTTCCAGAGCTTCCAGAATAAATCCGCCGTTTCGCCGCTGCACTGCACGCGCAGCTCGCAATCGTAATTCGACGCGCTGTTCACGCCGTCAAGCCGTGCTTTCAGTCGCTCGATCAGCTTTGCGCGATCCTTCAGATAACCGCGCAGCTCGATGCGGTACCGCTTGCCGATGCATTTGCCCACGGCGTTCGCGATCGGAATCGGCTCGAGCGGCACGTCCTTTGCTATGGGCAGCAACGCTTCCGCCATGCAAGTCGCCCGATAGACGCGCGCAATGTCGGCCGTTACGATCCGGACCGCATCGCCTTGAAGCGCGGTCGAAAAGCCGAGCGATTCGAGCTCCTCCCGCAGCTGTGCCGAAAATCCCTTCGGGGCATAGCAGAGAATCTCCCGCGCGTTGGGGAGCCGATACACCGTTTCCGTCTCGACGCGGTCGAACTGCTGCATCGCTTTTCCGTACGCCGCGGCAATCGCCGCAACGTGCTTGTCCGTTTCGGGACCGGCGGAAGCCGGAACCCGGTATGCCCGAAGCGTCTTCTCGCCGCCGAGCGCGCCGATCGCAAGGATCAGACTCGGCACGGCAAACAGGGTCGTTTCCGTTTGCAGCGATTCGGTCAGCTTCGGCAAATCCTTCGGGTTCTGCAGCGCTCCGAGCAGCCGGTACGTGTTCTTCCGCACCTTCGGGGACTCACTCAAAAGCAGCGCATACAATGTTTCCCGCCCGCCGAGCGCAGCCTCGATCGCTTCGCGTCCGGCTTTCGTTTTTGCCTCGGAACACAAAGCGGACAGGGATTCCCCTGCCGCCTCGGTCGTTAAATTGTTTACCAATGTTGCAATCATGCGTTCGCCGCCCGCAGAATGATGTCGAGGATCGGCTGCGTTCCGTCCACATTCTCCGCCGTCGCCATGGCGGCGCGGTATGTTTCACGGTTCCGATACAGATCGTGCAGCGCTTCCGACAGCGTGACCGCCGTCATATCCTGCTGCAGCAGTTTTTTCGCGTAGCCGCGGCGCTCGAAGTATTCCGCGTTCAAAAGCTGGTCGCCGCGCGTGGACTTGGCGGTCAGCGGAACGAGCAGCGCGGGCTTTCGCAGCGCAAGCAGCTCGAACACGGCGTTTGCGCCCGCCCGGGAAAGCACGATATCCGCCATGGCAAAGAGATCCGCCATCTGCTCATTGATGTATTCGTACTGAAGATAGCCCTCCGTTTGGAGCGCGGGCTCCGCCTTGCCCTTACCGCAAAGATGCACGATGTCAAAATCCGGCAGCAGCAGCGGCAGCGCTTCGCGCAGTGCCTCGTTGACCGCCTGCGCGCCGAGGCTCCCGCCGACCATCAGAAGAATCGGCTTCTTGCCCGAAAGCCCCGTAAAAGCAAGCCCCTTCTCGCGGCTCCCATGATACAGCTCGGGCCGGATCGGCGTTCCGGTATGCACGCCCTTTCCGTTTTTCACATACTGCAGTGTATCGGTAAAGGAGACGCAGATCGTCGTCGCAAACGGCGCGGCGAGCTTGTTCGCAAGGCCCGGCGTATAATCCGATTCATGCGCGACGACCGGGCATTTCCCCTTCGCCGCCGCAACGACCGGAACCGACACGAATCCGCCCTTCGAGAACAGGACGCTGGGCTGCACCTCGCGCAGAATTTTCTTCGACTGCCGATATCCCTTGAGAACGCGGAACGGGTCGGTAAAATTCTTCCAGTCAAAATAGCGGCGCAGCTTTCCCCACGCGATCTCATGGTAGATCACATCATCCCGACTGCCGACGAGCTGCTTTTCCACCCCGTCCGCCGTGCCGATATAATGCACTTCCCACTCGTTCCGATCGAGCTTTTCCATCAGCGCCAGATTCGGCGTCACATGACCGGCGGTGCCGCCGCCCGTAAAAATGATTTTCTTCATACCATGTCCCCCTCTAACATTGTATGTTCAACCGTCTGAATCGGTGTCTTGGTTCAGCCGCCGATTACGCAATCCTCCGTCTGACTCGGCTTGGTCAGATCGCTGTTTTTCAAAAGTTCCCGCGCGATCTTGAATTTCATCAGCGTGTACTCCTCGGGCGGGTTGTTGAGGTCGATCTCGAGCATGACCAACACCAGGCGCTCATCCTCGGGCGCAACTTCCGATCCGTCTTCCCGCAGGCACGAGCGGAACCCGATGAACCATGCAAGCTCCTTGTTTTTCCGCTCGCCGGTACCGATTTCGGCGGTTCCCGTCTTCCCCGCAATGCGAAATACCTGCCGCACGCCGAGGTACTTCGCGGTGCCGCCCTTTTCCTCGGGCAGCGCGCAAACGCCCTTCATCATCTCTTCCAGCCGATCGGCATTCGCGCGCGAGCAGAGCGTTTTCCAAACGCTCGGCTCATGCTGCTGCGTCTTGATATAGGACGTCCCCTGCGCCTGCCAGATCGAATCCACAATATACGGCGTCATGGCGCTGCCGCCGTTGTGGATCCCGCCGATGTACGTTGCCATCTGCAGCGGCGTAATCAGGATTTCGCCCTGTCCGTAACCGGACATCGCAAGCAGGTCCCACGTTTCTGCGCTTTCCTCTTCCTTGATCTGCGAAACGCTGTCCGTCGTCAGCTCAAACGGTACCTTCTCGCCGATGCCGACATACGTCAGATACGACTTGAATTTCTCCCAACCCATATTCATCGCGGCCCAGGAGAAGTAGATATTGTCTGAGTCGATGATGCTCGATTCCATGTTCATCGGTGTGTGCCGGTTCGAGGTATAGGTTCTGGTGACCGTATCCACGCCCGTAAACGACCACGCGCCGCGGCCGACGTACCAGATATCCTTCCAGTTTCCGCTCTGGCTCTTACCCGCGGCAACCTTGATGACCTCCGTTTCGGGGAAAACGTCCTCGGTTGTCAGCGTTCCGGTTTCGAGCGCGCCGAGCGCGGTCAACGTTTTGAACGTCGATCCCGGCGCATAAAGGCCCTGCACCGCGCGATTCAACATCGGCGTCTGCGGGTCTTTTTCCATCTGAGCCCAGGCGACCGATCCGACGGTGCCTCGACTGAACGATTCCGCGTCATAATCCGGGAACGAATACATGGCCTGAACGGCGCCGGTCGTCGGATCCAGCATGATGACCGTTCCGGAAACGGCCTTATCGTAACAAACCGTCTCGACCACCTTTTCCACGCGCTGCTGCAGACGAATATCGAGCGTCAGATGCAGATCTTCGCCGTCGACCGCCGGAATGTTATACAGCGTCATGCGGTTCGTTCCGTCCGCGCCCTGAATGTATGCGTAACTGCCCTTCGTCCCGCGCAGGACCTCCTCAAACTCTTTTTCGAGTCCGGAATAACCGAGCCAGCTGTCGCCGTCGTAGATCTCGCTGCCTTCTTCTTCGAAGCGTTCGAGGTCTTCTTTCCAGATAACGGACGCAAAGCCTAATACGTGCGACGCCGACCTGCCATACGGATAAGCGCGGAACCGCGTGCTCGTCAGCGAGCCGCTACGGTCGATACCGAGGCCTTCTACGGCGAGGATGCGGTTTTCCAATTGCTCATCGAGCTGATCGGGATAAATACGCGACAGTACGACGGAAGAGTTCTTGCTCGTCGAAGCGTTCTTCACGATGCCGTACCAATCCTGATACAACGATCCGCGCGGCTGCAGCTCGGAAATCGCGAGCACCTGCTCCATGAACTTATCCGGATCCATGATGCTGCTCGGAACGCAGAAAATTGCGACAGGATCGATGTTCTTGACGAGCAGCTCGCCCTGCGCGTCGAAGATCTCGCCGCGCTTCGGATAGTTGACACCGAGAAGCAGTTTATCGCCCCATTGCAGCTGCGGGAAGATCAAGGCGGGAGACCACTGCACGCCCCATTTACGGTTCTCGTAGCGCGCATTCATCGTATACTCGTTCGTCAGCTCGCCGGCCTTCTCGGTCGAATACGTCAGCGTAAACGACAGCGTTGCCGTGACGCTGCCCTCGGCAGAGGATGTGATATCATAAGAGATGCCGTGCACGCCGATTGCATCGTAAATCTGTGTATACTTGTCCACAAATTCCTGATACGAGATCATGGCCGCTGCGCCCTCAGTCGGTTCGCCGGACGTGTTCTTCAGCGAGTCCGAAATCAGGTCAAACGCCGCGCCGTAGGAGCCTTCGGTCACGTACGCCAAAAACTTCTGACAGATATCCGTACCGCCGCGCGGCGCGCCGGCGCATCCCGTGGTCAGGACGCTCCCCGTCAGAGTCAATATGCATAACATCAAACAAACGATTCTTTTCAAGCGCTTCTCTCCGATCGCAGATGGTTTCCCCTTCGTTGCGGACAGCGTATTAAGCTGCACTTTAACAGATAGCATTATAACAGACTTTCGGAATTTGGGAACCTTTTTCGGCGCTTGTTTTCAAAAAAGATGCTTTTTGGCCGCATTTTTGCGTAAACTGTCCCATGGATATTGTCTTTTTTGCATTGATTGCCATCGGCATTTTCGCAGAGCTGTTCACCAAAGGCGGCGATGCGGTGCTCGCTTCGCTGATCGGAGGCGCGCAGACCGCCGTGCAAAACGGAATCACAATGGCAGGCGGGATGCTGTTTTGGATGGGCATGTTCGGCATCCTCGAAAAGACGCCTTTGATGCGCAGGCTTTCCAAGGCGCTTCGGCCCGCCATCCGATGGCTGTTTCCGGATGCGGGGGACGCTTCCGGCGCAATCGCTCTGAATCTTTCCTGCAACATGCTCGGGCTCGGCAACGCCGCTACGCCGTATGGGCTCGAGGCCATGCGGCTCATGGAGGCGGAGAATCCGAAAAAAGGCGTCGCGACCGACAGCATGTGCGTTTTGCTTGCCGTGAACGCTTCGTGCCTTGAGCTGTTTCCGGCAACGCTGCTCGGCCTCCGGCAGAGCTTCGGAAGCACACAATCCGCCGTCGTCGTGCTTCCCGTGCTGCTTTCCTCCGCGTGCTCTACCGTCCTGACTGTGCTGCTGTGCCGCGTCTGTACCCGAAGATGAGCGCCATCGTCCCGATCGGAATCGTTTTGCTGCTGCTGTATGCGGTGCTTTGCCGTGTACGCATCTTTTCCGCATTTTTGGAAGGCGCAGAACGCGCGCTTTTGCTGTTGAAGAAGCTGATCCCTTGCCTTGCCGGGATGCTCGTTGCGATTACCGTGTTCCGGGACAGCGGCGCGCTCGATGCCCTGACCCGGATTCTGCGTCCGGTTACCGACGCGCTCGGCGTGGACGCGCGTCTGCTGCCGTTGATTTTGATGCGTCCGCTTTCGGGCAGCGCGGCGATCGCCGTCCTCTCCGACCTGTTCACGGAGTATGGGCCGGATTCTGTCGTCGGCAAAACGGGGAGCGTTCTGCTCGGCGCATCCGAAACGCTGCTGTATTCGCTTGCGCTGTACTTCGGATCGGTCTGCATCCGCAAAACGCGCTTCGCCGTGCCGCTTGCGCTGTTCGCGTCGATCGTTTCCGTCGTCGCGGGCCTGGTGTTTTCCCGGTTGTTTTTCGGATAACCTCCATGCGGTTTTTCCCGAATGCGCTTGTTTTTTGCCGTTTGCTATGCTATGATGAAAGACAGAAACACACCTCGGAGGAATCGGTATGGAAATGAAGTTTTATATCTGCGAACATTGCGGCAACATCATCGCAAAGGTGAAGGATGCCGGCGTTCCCGTGGTCTGCTGCGGTCAGAAGATGAAGGAAATCGTCCCCGGAACGACGGATGCTTCGGTTGAAAAGCACGTCCCGGTCTGGGAAGTGAAGGACAATCGGGTGACCGTAACCGTCGGCGCCGCCGAGCATCCGATGCTGCCCGCGCACTATATCGAGTGGATCGCAATTCAGACGACAGCCGGCAATCAACGCAAAGCGCTCGTGCCCGGTCAACCGCCCAAAGCGGTCTTTGCGCTCTGCGAAGGGGAAGAGGTCGTCGCCGTTTACGCCTACTGCAATCTGCACAGCCTCTGGAAAGCATAATCCGATTTTTGAACCGACAAATCGGGGAGGGGATCAGCCCCTCCCGATGCATCTATGGAACAAACGACATTTTTTGAAACCGACGCTTCCCGTCCGCTTGCGGCGCGATTGCGTCCGAATACGCTCGAGGAGTTTGTCGGGCAAAAGCACTTGATCGGGGAAGGCAAGATCCTGCGCCGCCTGATCGAGAGCGACCGCATTTCCTCCATGATCTTCTGGGGACCGCCGGGCGTCGGGAAAACGACGCTTGCGCGCATCATCGCGCATTCGACGAAGGCAAAGTTCATCGATTTTTCCGCGGTCACAAGCGGCATTAAGGAAATCCGGCAGGTCATGCAACAAGCGGAGGACAATCTGCGCTTCGGGGAAAAGACGATCCTGTTCGTCGACGAGATTCACCGGTTCAACAAGGCACAGCAGGACGCGTTTTTGCCGTTTGTTGAAAAGGGCAGCATCATCCTGATCGGCGCAACGACCGAAAATCCTTCCTTCGAGGTCAACGGCGCATTACTCTCGCGCTGCAAGGTGTTTGTGCTGCAATCGCTTTCGCAGGACGACTTGGTCGGTCTGCTCGAACGCGCGCTCAAAGATCCGCGCGGCTTCGGCACGCTGCACGTGAATTTCCCACAGAACCTGTTGGAAACAATTGCGGGCTTCGCAAACGGGGACGCGCGCACCGCACTCTCCACGCTCGAGATGGTTGTGTTGAACAGCGATCTTGACGGGGATACCGTTACCGTCACAGAGGAAAGCGTTGAGCAAAGCATTTCCAAAAAATCGCTCCTGTACGATAAGAACGGCGAAGAGCATTACAACCTGATCTCCGCTCTGCACAAATCGATGCGCAATTCCGATCCCGACGCGGCCATTTACTGGCTTGCGCGTATGCTCGAAGCCGGGGAGGATCCGCTTTACGTGGCGCGGCGCATCGTCCGATTCGCAAGCGAGGATGTGGGTTTGGCTGACCCGCGCGCGCTCGAAATCTGTGTTGCGGCGTATCAGGCCTGTCATTATATCGGAATGCCCGAATGCACCGTGCATCTGACGCAGGCGGTCACGTACCTTTCCCTCGCGCCGAAGTCGAATGCAATGGAAACGGCCTATAACGCCGCGCGGGACGACGCGTTGAAGATGCTTGCCGAGCCGGTTCCGCTGCACATCCGCAACGCGCCGACGAAGCTGATGAAGAACCTCGGCTACGGCAAGGGGTATCAATATGCACACGATTATGCGGACAAGATGACCGCGATGCAGTGTCTGCCCGATTCGTTGGTGGGCAGAACGTATTACCATCCGACGGATCAGGGGCTCGAAACCCGCTTCAAGGAGCGTCTGCAGCAGATCAAGGACTGGAAAGACTCCCATCGGAAGGAATGACCTCCTTCCATCAAAAAACATCCGCCGGTCGGCGGATGTTTTTTGGTTCAATGGGTTGGATCGCGTTCGGTCCTCACTTCTCTGCCTCCGCTGCGGATGCGATTGCGGATTGAATCTTCTCGGTCAGGTTCGCGTCCTGCATCCGATACGCCTGCAGGATGCACGCCTTCACCGCATCGGCATTGGAGGACCCATGCCCCTTGACTACGAGCTTCTTGCAGCCGAGCAGAACGCTTCCACCGTAGCTGCGATAGTCCATAAACTTCTTTTCCTCGTCGAACATCCGTTTCATCAGCAGCGCGCCGATCTTATACAGCGTGCGCGAATAGATGTCCCGTTTGAGCTTTTTCAGCATTTCGAGGCATGCGCCCTCGGTGGACTTGATCAGCACGTTTCCCGAGAACCCATCGCATACGACGAGATCGTATTTTCCGCTGAGCAGGTCGCGGCTCTCCATGTTCCCGACAAAATGAATGCCCTTGAGCGTTTCGAACACCGGATATGCCTCCTTGCGGAGCTCATCGCCTTTTTCGGCCTCAGCACCGATGTTCAGCAGCGCGACGCGCGGCCGCTCGATCCCGTACGCACATTCGAGGTACAGGCTGCCCATCAAGGCAAACTGTGTCAGCAGCTTGACGTTGACGTCCACATTGGCGCCGCTGTCGCACACACCGACGATTCCGCCGGCCATCGTCGGCAGCAGCGGGCAAAACGCGGGGCGTTTCACCCCGTGAATGCGCCCGATCCGAAGCGTCGCCGCCGCGACGAGCGCGCCCGTCGATCCGACCGTGACGAGTCCGTGCAGGGTTTCATCCGTGCGTACCAACTCGACCGCTTTCATCAGGGAGCTATCGGGTTTTTGTTTGATCGCAACCGTCGGCGTTTCATCGCAGCCGATCACGTCCGGCGCATGAACAACCGTCAGCCGTTTCCGATCGACCGGTTTATCCTTCAGCACGGCTTCGATCCGCTCCGCATCGCCCGTCAGAACAAGCGAAAGATCGGGCGTTTCGGCCAACGCAAGCAGCGCGCCGTTTACGTTCGCCTCGGGGCTGTGATCGCCGCCGAAGCAATCGAGCACCAATCGTACCATCTCAATCCTCCAGCACTTTGACAAACGAGCGGCGGCGTTTATGCTGTACCGCCTTGAACCGCTTCCACTGGTTCTGGATCGCGTAATTGTCCTCAAGATTCAGGTTCGTTTCCGCGTACTCGACGCCGTCCTCCCGCAGCATCTTCTCGAGCGCGGCGGAGATCGCAACGCTGATGCCGCGGTTCGCCCATAGCGGGTCGATGCCGATCAGCCCGAGATCGATGATCTTCGGATGCTTGATGGCCCAAAGCAGCCGGACGAGCGCCGCCGGCGTGAGATGTCCGCGCGAGGGCTGCACCGCCTTCGCGATCGACGGGAAGCAAACGCCGAGGCAAACGAGGTTATCGTTCTCATCGAGCAACACCGCCACATGATCGAGGTCGATGATCAGCCGGAAATTATCGATCATCAGCTTTTTCATGCCATCGGTAAACGGAACCGTTCCGTACAGCTTGTCATACGACTTATCGATCAGCTCAAACAGCGGGTCCGCGTAACGATTGATGAAATCGTTGACATTCTTCGCCGGTCCGAAATGCAGGTTGTATCGCGCCATCAGCTTTTCGGTGACGCGTGCGAGCGCGCCGTCGTTCTTCTCCGGCGGATAAATCTTGCTCTCCGTCCAGTCGACTTCCTTCCCGTAGCCGCAGTTTTCGATCAGCTTCTGATAATACGGTGCGTTGTACTGTTCCTCAAAGGTCGAAAGCTGATCGAACCCTTCAATCAGGAGGCCTTCCCGTTCGAGGTCGGAGAACCCGAGCGGACCGCAGATCGTATCCATCCCGCGGGCCTTTGCCCAGGCCTCGACTGCGCCGAACAGCGCATCGGCAACCGCCTGATCGTCGATTGCGTCGAACCGCGTGAACCGCACGCGTTTTTCGTTGTATTTTTCGTTCGCAGCCTTCTGGAGAATACCGGAAATTCTTCCGACCATCTTACCGTCACGATAGGCATTGTAATAGACGGCTTCACAGGTGTCGTTGTAAATATAGTCCTTGCGGAAAATCTTCTTCTCATCGCCGTACAGCGGCGGAACAAAATACGGATTCCCCCGGTACAGATCGAGCGGGAAGTTCAGAAACTCCCGCTGCTCGCGCTTTGTTTGCACTTCTTTGACGGTAATCATCGGTTTTCCCCCTCGGAAAAAAGCTTATCTGTGTTTTGCGTGGAAGCAGATGCCGACGCCGTTGGGGCCGCAATGGCCGCCGGTCGTCGGGTTTACGGGAACGATCATCAGATCGATGTCCTCCCCGTACCGGACCTTCAGCATTCCTGCAACCTCGTTCGCGATTTCCGGCGCATCGGTGTGACCGACGATCACGCGGTGGTCCCGCACATCCTCACCGAGCTCCTCGACGTACTGCAGCATCCGGTTGATCGTGCGCTGACGACCGCGCTCCGATCCGATCGAAACCATCTTGCCCTCGGTGTTCATATAGATGATCGGGCGAACGCCGATCAGCGTGCCCATCATTGCGGCGAGCCCGGAGACGCGGCCGCTGTGCTTGAAGAACTTCAGATCGTCGGCAAAGAAGTAAATCGCAAACTTGTCCACTTCGGTCTTTGCCCAATCCAGAATCTCTTCGACCGACTTCCCCGCCTTGACCATATCGCCGACCTCCAGCACGATCGCAAGGCTTATAATCGTAATGCCCTTGGTGTCGATGTCATAAAACTTGCGCTCCGGATACCGTTTCAAAAGCTCCGCAACCGCCTGATCCATGGCGTCGAACGTTGCGGTCATCGCGCGCGAAAAATGCACGTACAGGATATCGTCGCCGTTCGCAAAAACCGGCTCGAAGACTTCCAGGTACTTTTCGCGGCTGATCGCGCTTGTGTTCGGCAGCGCGCCCGCTCGAAGCTGATCATAAAAGCCGTGAACGTCGAACACATCGAAATCCTCATACGGATAGACGGTCTTTCCGTCGATCGCGTACGGCATGCTGATCAAGGAATAACCGTATTGTTCGGCAAGTTCGGGGGTGACATCGCAATCGGTATCGGTAAACAGTTTCAGCATAGGGGCCTCCTCATTCCAAAATCATAATATAGTCGTAAATCGGCTGCCCGCCTTCGAGCAGGATTACTTCCGTCATCGGATGCGCCTTTTCCAGCGCGGTGCGAATCTCCTCCGCTTCGTTTGCTTCAGCGTCCGATCCGCGCACAAGCAGCAGGATTCCGAAATCATCGGCGTCAAGCGCGTTCGCAAGCGTCAGCGCGGATTCCTTGGGATCGGGCGAATCGGAATAGATCACGCCGCTCGAGAACCCGATGTAATCGCCCTCCCGGACGGAGATCCCGTCGCGCTCGGTCGTGCGGCTCGCCTTGGAAACCGTTCCTTCCTTCACGCTGAGCATGATCGAAATCGCATCGTTCGTGATCGAATCGATGTCCTTGGATGCGGTATCGAGCAGCGACAGCGCCGCATAGCATTCCGCGATGTTGTGGCTCGGGAGAACGACGATTTTTGCGTCGTCATACAGCGAAGCAGCCTGCTGCGCGGTCAGGATGATGTTGCTGTTGTTCGGAAATACGAGAATCGTATCGGCGTTAATCTCGCGGAACGCATTGAGGAAGCTCTCCGCGCTCGGGTTCATGCTCTGTCCGCCGTCCACGACCGCGTCTGCGCCGATCGAAAGGAACGTTTCGCGGATGCCCTTGCCCGCCGCCACGGCGACAACCCCGACGGCCTTGTGCGGCTTGCGCTTTTTCGAGTAATTGTTGCGAATCGTCGTTTCATGATGCTGCAGCATCATGTTTTCGATTTTCATCGTCAGAAACTCGCCGAACCGATGGCACTCCGCAAGCACCTTCTCCGGCGTCATCGTATGGATATGCACCTTCAGAATGCTCCCGTCACGGAATGCCACAACCGAATCGCCGTTCGCAATCAGCCAATCGATCAGCGGCTTTTCATCAAACGAAGCGACGGAGCCGACCTTCGCCGTCTGAAACCGGAGCAAAAATTCGGTACAGAACCCGAATTCGAGCGTTGAATCTTCGGTGAATGAATTCAGATCGACGCGCGCGGCCTGCGCAGCAGGCGCGTCGTTCGTTTCAAACGTTACCCCGCGCAGCGCGTCCTGCATGCCTTCAGCGATATAAACGAAGCCTGCGCCGCCGGAATCGACCACGCCCGCCTCCCGCAAAACGGCAAGCAGCGTCGGCGTACGGTCCAGTGACGCGCGCAGCTCCGTTAAGAAATCATCAAAATAGGATTCAAAATCGGATTCCGGAACAATGCGTTCATTGGCATATCGCACCGCATCCGAATAGACCGTTAAAATCGTACCTTCCACCGGCGTCTGAACCGCGCTGTACGATTCCTTTACTCCGCGCTCCATTGCCTTGGCAAACGTTGCAAGGTCCGCGGTTGTCACGCCCTCGAGGCCCTTCGATATGCCCGCGAAAATGCGGGAAAGAATCACGCCCGAGTTGCCGCGCGCGCCCAGCAGCATGCCGCTTGCAATGCGGTTCGCCGTCGGCGCAAGGTCCTCGTCGGCGCTGCCCGCAACCGCAGAGTAGCCCGCATCGATCGTCATGAACATATTGTCACCGGTGTCCCCATCGGGAATCGGAAAAACGTTCAGTTCATTGACGATAACGCGATTGTTCTTCAGTCGTGCGGCGCCGCCCTCCACCATGTGCGCAAAGAGCGCGCCGTTCAAAAGTGTCGTCTCCATATAGTCCCCTTCCTCAAATCAGACGATAAACGAGGTCATCCCGCCTCGGACCAGCAGCGTTACCTGCTTGGAAATCTCTTCGAGCGATTGCTGCATACCCGCCTCGATCCAATCCCGATAGACCGAAACGATTCCGCTTGTCAAAAACTCCGCATACAGCTTTGCGTACCGTTTCTTCGAAGGTTTGATCCGCTTCTCGAGCGACGCGCCGAACCGCACCGAAACCATGGCAGCAAGCTTATCGAGCACGCGCGAGCTTTTGTTCTTCTTCAGCAGCGGCGTCGTTAAATCGTCGTTTGCGTTGAACGCATTGGTGACCGCCTGCAAAAAGCCGAATGGATCGTCACCGCCCGAAAGATAGGCCGTATTCGAAACGGCGTTGCCGACCGTATGCACCAGATCGTCCTCAAGCTCCTCCAGGATCGCCGCCGGGCTCGCGTAATAATTGTAAATCGTCTTCCGGTCGAGTGCGGCTTCCTGCGCAATATCGGTCACGGTGATCTCGGACGCTTCCTTTTGCCCCAGCAAACCGAGGTACGCCTTCCGGATTGCGGCGCGCGTCCGCGGAATCCGACTGTCCGCCTTTCGTTTTTTCATCGTGCATTCGTCCTCTCTTTCGACCGGATTGGATATTTTTCCACACGTGTGTATTATAATCAATCCGCCCGACGATTGCAACCGTTTTCCGTATTTTCCCTAACGACTGACGTAAAATCCGTTGACGCGCCGCAAGAAAGCCGTTATACTTTTTGTATCAAATAAAAGGAGTTTTTTCTATGCCCACGTTGGAGTTCCCCAAGAAGCTCGGCTTCGGTCTGATGCGCCTGCCCAAGAAAGGTCTTTCGATCGATCTCGAACAGGTCAAGCAAATGGTCGATCTGTTCCTCGCCGCCGGATGCACCTATTTTGATACGGCGTACGTTTACCCCGGCTCCGAGGAAGCGACGCGAAAGGCGCTCGTCGAACGGCACCCGCGCGATTCCTATACGCTTGCGACGAAGCTGCACGCCGGCATGATGCCGACCGAGAAGACCGCAAAGCAGGAGCTGACGACCAGTCTCAAGCGCACCGGTGCGGAATACATCGATTACTACCTGCTGCATTCGCTGATGGGGAACAATTGGAAGCTGTACGAAAAATACCATCTTTGGGATTTTGTGCAGGAGCAGAAGGCGGCCGGAAGGATCCGGCACTATGGCTTCTCCTTCCATGACGGGCCGGAGCTGCTCGATCAGATCCTGACCGCGCACCCCGATGCGGAATTTGTCCAGCTGCAGATCAACTATGCCGATTGGGAGGATCCGTCGGTCGCCTCGCGGCAGAACTATGAGGTCGCCCGCAAGCACGGCAAACAGGTTGTGATTATGGAGCCGGTCAAGGGCGGCAAGCTCGCCGTTCCTCCGAAAGAAGTGCAAACGCTGCTGCGCACCGCCGCGCCGGACCGATCGTTCGCGTCCTGGGCCATCCGGTTTTGCGCGTCGCTCGACGGGGTGCTTGCGGTGCTTTCGGGTATGTCGAACCTCGATCAGATGCGCGACAACCTTTCCTACATGACCGATTTTTCGCCGCTTGATGAATCCGAGCAGCGCGTGATCCACGAAGCGCAGCGGATTCTCGGAAACACGAGCACGATTCCCTGCACCGCTTGCCGTTACTGCACCGAAGGCTGCCCGCAGCAGATTGCGATTCCGGAGGTCTTTGCCGCCGCAAACCTCTCGCTCGGCAGCGGTCGGATGACCGAGGCGCGCGCCGCCTACGAAGCGATTCCCGCCGCAAACCGCGCAGACGCCTGCATCGGCTGCCAGGCCTGTGAGCAGGTCTGCCCGCAGCACATCCCGATCAGCGAGCGCATGCACTCGATCCGGGAAATGATGGAGTGAAAATAAAACAAATGCACGGCCGTTCCAAAGCGCGAACGGCCGTGTTTTTTATTGCTATGATGTTCAAATTTGCGATCGATCTGCGCAAAGACGCCGTGCAAGGTTATTTATAGCGCGGGCTGTCCTCAAAAAATGCGATCATCCAGTAATACCGCTCGTGCTTGCGCCATCCGTCTTCGGTCTCAGGCCAGACGGACCGGTTGCAATAGCAGTCCGGCAGCTCGGCCATCAGCGCCTGATGGTCGGCCAGGTGATACTGATTTCCCGAGTACCACAGCCGTTCGAGCGACTTCAGCGGGTACAGCGGCGTAAGATCGCTCACGCGGTTCGTGCAGATGTTCAGATCCTTGAGCTGCTCCAGTCCCGAAAGCGGAGTAAGGTCGCTGACATAGTTGATGAACAGCTCCACATAAACGAGCTCCGGCATCTGGGCCAGCGCAGAGATATCGGAAATACGATTGTCCGCCAGAATCAGCACCTGCAGCTTGTGCAGCGAGCTGAGGCAGGAGATGTCTTCGATCTGCTGATGCCCGAGATCGAGCGCGACAAGATCAGTGCAGTACCGCAGCGGCTGAATGTCCTCCGTGGTGAGCCGGTGCGCCATCTCCGCATCGGATTTGCCCGAACGCGTTGTGAACGCCGTCGCGTCGGTGCGAAGCTTCCCCCAGAATCCAAGGTCGATTTCCCAGAGGACTTTCACGTTCGGAAGCGCATCCGCAAGCGCGCCCATCTCGGTATCGTCGAGATCGCAGTCCAGCATGCTCACGGTCTTGAGATTCGGCAGCAGCTTCAACGCGTTTTTCAGTGCCTCGGGGTCCGGGATGTGTTCCCCATCCAGGTTGATCAATTCCGTATCCATCCCATACGTCTTGCCGTCGTACGTCACCGAATAGGAATACACGCAGGAAATCTCCGGAAACGCTTCTGCAAACGCGATCGCGCCGGCGGGGTCATCGGACCGATCTCCGAGCTGCACCGACTGCAGCGCCGGCAGATACGGCAGCGCCGCAGACAGTTCCTCGGCCGAAAGCTCTGTCCCGTCCGAAAGATCCAACGTTTCCGTTTCGGGCGAAATCGCCTTTCCGAGTACCGAAACCGAGTAATCGAGCGTCAGTCCGCCGAGTTGCTCCGTCGCGATCGCCAGCTCCTCCGGCGTACTGGGCCCAAGATGCGCGGTGTTCAGATACGGCAAAAACGGAATTGCGTCCGCAACATCAGCGATCCCGATGGTTCCATTTTCCCGATCGACCGAAAGCTCCGTCGTATCCGGCGGAACGAAGGTATCGCCCACGGAAACGCGATAGTCAAATGTGATTTCGGGGAACCGGGCGCGCAGCACATCGATCTCGTTGTTTTTCAGCACGCCGTCCATCAGCCGGACCGTTCGAAGCGATTCCGATTCAAAGATACGCTTGACGAGCGCGTCGAGCGTCGTGGGCTCCTGCACATTCAGCGTCATTTCGGGCGCCTCGGTCGGCGCGGGCGTTGCCGTTGCCGCCGGTGCCGGGGACGCGGACGCGGCCGCTTCCGCCGGGGATTGTTCCGCCGAGCGCATCCGGTACAGCACAAACAAGCCCGCCGCCGCAACGAGCAGCAGCGCGACAAGCGCAATCAGAATGACTTTCTTGGATGTGCTCATTTGTCTTCCTCCGAAGCGTTCCGTTTGATCCGTACGATCACGATCGCGATCAGCGCTGCGAGCAGCAGTGCCAGCACGACTGCCAGCACGATCAGGACCGCGCGCATCGGAATACCCGGCTGCTCCGACGCGTCCGTCGGAACAGGCGATTCGGTCGGGGACTCCGTAACGGCAGCGACCGGCGCAAGCGTCGGCGCGGCCGTAGGCGCAGGCGTATCCGTCGGCGCAGGCGTGTCCGTCGGTTCCGGGGTATCCGTGGGCGCGGGCGTCGGCGTGTCCGTCGGCGCAGGCGTTGGCACAAAGTCGGAAAGGCTCTCCGCGGGAATATTTTCAAACATATCGTTGCTGCCCGTATCGAGTCCGACCGTCGTAAACGCAAGCCCGAATTTTTCAAGGCTGTTTTCGTTTTCGTTGTTGCAAAGATGGTACCAGAGCCGCTGCGACTGGTGGCATTGATACGCTTCCTGCGCGACCTCCCATGCGCTGCGCCCGTCGAACGCATCGAGCGGAACCGTCGCCGAAACGAAAATCGGATTCTCCTCATACAGATGCAGATACAGCTTCTTGACCTGCCACGTTCCGCTCATCTCGGCGGACTCGGGATCATAGGCAGGGTTTGCCGCATCCTCCACCGCAAGCTGAATCGCTTCGGAAACGACGATGTGCTGCCAATGCCCGTATTCGCCGTTTACATCGTGCGTCATGATCACCTCGGGCTGCAGCATCCGGATATACCGCACAAGCACCTGCTCCACGTCCTCGGTCAGAAAGTCTTTCTTGTATTTCTCCCGGTTCTTCATCGAAATATCCGGAAGCCCCGCCATCAGCGGATACGTTCGCAGGCCCATCGTCCACGCGCCGTTCAGCGCTTCGGTTCTGCGGACACGCGTCCGCGTCGCAAGGTACAGGATCGTTCCCCGAAGCCCACGTTCGGCGCCATACGTCGGAATCATGCTGCCCATGAACAGCGTATCGTCGTCGGGATGCATGGCGATCACGAGAAAGTCGGCCTTCTCAATCGTCGGCTCCCATGGATGATAGTCCGACGGCGCGCCGCCGGAGAATGGGATCAGCGTGCAGAGCTCCATCGCGTCCGTAATCCGGAGCCGAACGCCGTAAACGCCGTCCTCTATCTCGACGCCGGAGTTCCAATATTGCCCGCCTTTGCGCTTCTCGATCACGCTGCCGTCCCTTGCAAGCAGCTCCACCGTATACGCCGAAGGCTCCACGCCCGCTTCGTCCGACCACTCCCAGTACACAAAATCGACGGGCTGACTGTCGGTCCATTCCACCGATACCCAGCCGTCGTCGTTCATCTTGGTCCGTGTGTCGAGCTTACGGTCTCCGAGCAGACTTTTCAGCCGGTCCGCCTGCCGCGATCCGTTATAGGTGCATTTCTTGGCCAGATTCTCCGGCCCGTCCTTCTCCGCCGCCGCAGCGGGAGCGCTTGTCAGCAGCAGCAAAGCTGTCAATGCAAGGAGAAAGAGAATTCGAATTCGTTTCATTCGTTGGTTCCTTTCACGACCGACCATGCCGCAAGCAGGCGGTCAAACGAGCATGCCGCGTTGGCAGGGCTCGTCGATGGCAATACCACCGCGTCCCGTCCCAAAACGGGGCGCTGATACTTGAGATAATACCGCTCCGCGGTCTTGCCGTTCACATAGATCGCCCGGATCGGCGCGCCGGTCAGAATCGGCGTCAGATCGTTCGGAACGACGTCGCGGATTGAGCTGTCCGACGAGCCTGTGATCGTACAGGCGCCGATCACATCCCACAGCGCAATACGGTTCCGCTCGAGCAGCGCCGCTTTTTCCGCAATCGAAGCGGGAATCTGCTCATGAAACAGCGTCGCCAGAACCCGCCAGAAGCGGTTCTGCGGATGCCCGTAGAAAAACATCTGTTCCCGGGACTTAACCGAAGGAAAACTCCCGAGGATCAGAACTTCGGAGTCCGTCCGGTAAAACGCCGGAAACGGATGAAGGATCCGCTCGGCATTCATTGCAGACGCAGGCAATAGAGCCGCGGGGAGGTGCCGGTCGTCGCAACGCAGATGTAGTTTCCGTACGCCGCCGGAGTTGCCTCAATGCTGTCCCCGAGGCTCAGCGCATACAGCGAGTTTTCCCCGGGATTGACTGCGCGATACAACCGGATCGCGCCCGAGCGATCGCACGTGATCAGGTACGCGTCGCCGCGCGCGGTATACACGAGCAGCGGGGAAGAAACGTAATCCGCCGCGCCGAGCTGCTTGATTTCCCAGCGCACCTCGCCGTTCGAGCGATTATACGCGACGACCTTTCCGCCGTAGCCGTACGTGACGTTGCCTTCTTCGTCCACGGTGTCAACCGCAAGCCCGTAATACGCGCAGATCAGAAGATCGCCGACGGTGCCGCGACCGATCGCAGGCGTTGCTTTGCAGCCGCCCTTCATGCTCTTTCCGGTGATCGGATCGAGCACCTGCACCAGTTGCTTCTGCTCCCAGACGATCTGCCCGGTCAGTCCGTTGATTTTCTTCGTATAGCAATAGCCGTAGCCGCGCGGCAGCGATTCATCCTGCGCGTCGGTCTGCCCCGAAGCATACAACCAGACGGTTCCCGCGCCGCCGTCCTCCTCCAGAACGATGGAGGCGTCCGCGTCGTTGCCGAGATCGACGACAAACTGCAGCTTCAACGTATTCACATCGACGCACTGCAGCCGCCCGCCGTTATCCGCAAGGTACAAATAGTTCCGGAACGCAGTCACGCTCGACTCATAGCCGTACCAACGCTTGTCCGCTGCTGCGCCGGTCGTGTAATCGGTTCCCTGATAGCGGTACTTGATCTTATCGCCCGGGGTGATCGACAGCGTCTTGGCCTCCGGATCGAATGCGGTATTCAGCTTGACCAGATAGACAAGGCCGTTTTCACTCGGCCAGATCAACGTATCCTCCACGATCAGCGGGCTGGAGTCAAATGCCGACCAATTATCGCGCCGGGCGGTGTGATCCTTGCCGGAAACGATCGGCAATACGCTGTTTGTCACAAGATTTACGCCATAGCAGGCGGACTTGTTCGTTTCATAAGCGGTTCCCTGCCCGATATACAGCATCGGGATTCCGCGGGGATCGAGGGTCGGGGTTCCGAACATCGACGCGCCAACGCTGATCGGCTCACGCGTTTTGGTTCCGCTCTCCAGATCATAGAAATAGATCATGCCGTCCGCCGCGCATTGGATCACCTCGGTCAAAGAATCGCTGCGCTTGAAACTGTCCAGCACGCCGAGTGCCTGCAGCGTTTCCCCTTCCCATGTCACAATCAGCGGCTGCCCCGTCCAGAGCACGCCGGAGAATGTGCCGAGCGCGCTGAGCCCCTGCGACCATCGCTCCGTCATGGTCTGCATCGAGATCGTTGCCGTCCCGTAAGACAACGTGTTGCGATAATTGTTGCCCGCAAACGTTGTGATGCCCTTGACGGCGGTGTACTCTTCCCCGGTTCCGAAGGAGAAATTCGTCTCAATCGGGTTCGACGTGTAGGTATCCTCCCGGTTGTTGCGGCGGATATCATAGGTAAAGCCGAGTTCGGCCGGCTTTGCGCGGTCCACGGGATTGATCGAATACGTAATATCCTTCTGCAGGGCGGGCGGCGCGTCAATCAATGTCGCGTCGGTATTGTCCGTCTTGGTAACGGGGGCGGTCTGCTGCCCTGCGGAGTCCTCCGTTTCGATCACGGTGCTGCCGAGCGTCAGCGCGTCCGGTGAACCGCTGCAGCTTTTCAGCGCAGCACAAGACGAGCTGCCGTACACAATCGCCACGATCAGCAGTACAACGCTGACCAGCAGGATGAATACGGAAGCCACGAACAGCAGAAAGCGCGGATGGATGGTTCTTGTTCGATCGCGTCTTGACATATATGCCTCCAGTTTGCACCTATTATAGCGTATCGATTTCGTTCTTGCAACCGTTCGATTGCGGCAAAACTGCAACTTTTGCGCAAAAAAAGGTGCAGTAAAAAAGCGGGGCTCTTCCCCGCTTTTGCATCCGTTTCGATTATTCCTGCTCTTTAGAAAGTTCCGGGTCGGCTTCGGTTTGCCGGAGCGCGTCCAGCTCGCCCCGCTTTGCCTTGACGGCCTTGACCGTTCCGATCAGGGTCAGAACCATGATTACCGTTGAAATCAGATTCGTTGCCACGTTGGCTGCCGGCGCGTTTCCAAACGCGGCCGTCATCACGAGCGACACACCGCCCAAAATGGAGTTGATCAGCAGCGTAAGGAACGGAAGCAGCCAAAGCCGCCGCGCGACATACTTGGCGCGATTGTTTCCGAGCGCAACGAGGAATCCGATGACCGCAGCCGATGCGTACCCGATCAACTGCAGCAGATACACCGCGCTCGTGATCAGTGACGCATAGAACATGGATTGACCGGCCATGCCCACGATCAGAAACTGCTGCACGATGCTGTAAATCGTCGTCAGCGCAAGGCCCGCAAAGCCGACGCCCCAAAGCGGAAACTTCATGCCGGGCAACAAAAGCCCGACGGCAATCGCAACGTAGCACAAGACGTTGATGACCGTAACGATGGAAATGATCGATGCAGAATAGGCAACGGAAAGGATGATCGTATTAAGCAGGGTGAGCGCCGTAGCGATAAAGAACAGCACGGCTGCGCCGGTCCTGCGGTATGGTGTGGTTTGTTCCATAAATACCTCCGAATTCGTTATTCAATGCCGTCATCATACCACGTCATGGTAATCTTTTCAATCTCTTTTTTCATGCAACGAAACAGAGCCGCCCCCCGAAAAGGAGCGGCTCAGATTCGATTTTGTATTACACGTCTTCCGGAAGACCGCGGCGGTTCTTCTGCTTACTCGAAATGATCAGGAACACAAACCCGAGCGCGAAGAAGATGGCGAGCATTGCGACTGCGAGGTTATACGGACGGATTCTGAACGAACCAATCGAAATCCCGCCCGGTACAATGCTCAGAACGAGCCAGATTACGAAAGAGCCGAGGAACGAGGCGCCTTTCGAGAAAATATCGTATATGCCGAAGTACTCTCCGGAATTCTCCGGCGGAATAATTTTGGAGTAATACGATCGGGACAGCGACTGGATTGAGCCCTGGAAGCATCCGACGCCGAATGCAAGAATCGCGAACTGATAAAGCTTATCGAGCCGCAGAGCATACAGACAGACGGCAAAGTAGCCTACGATACAAACAAGAATCAGAGGCACCGTTTTGAATTTTTTGGACATTGCCGCAAACACGAGCGATCCGACGAACGCCACAACCTGGGTTGCAAGCAGGAATCCGACGAGGAATACGTCGACATATTTCGCCAAAGAGGGATCCTCGCTGATCATCGGGGTTCCGATGTTGATGCAGTTATCGATGATCGTTCCGACGCCGTCGATGTAGAGGAAGAACGCGATCAGGAAGAACAGAACTTTCTTATCCTCAAGCACGATCGTTTTGAACGTGGAGAAAATCTTCTTGAATACCTTGCCGACGGTCGTGTGCTGCACTTCGACGTAATTGTTCTGCTTGTAGTTTTTGATCAGCGGGATCGTGACCAGCAGCCACCAGACCGCGGTGATGCCGAAGCCGATGATCTTGCCGACGAGCGGGGGAAGAACATCAAACATGCCGCCGGAAAGAACGTAGGCAACCAGTGCAACCAGGAACGGAATGCAGGAGCCGATGTAGCCCCAGGCATACCCGTATGAACTGACGCGGTCCATCCGCTCCTCGGTGGTTACGTCATTGAGCATCGAATCGTAGAAGGTCAGGGAAGCCTGATACGACACCTTCGTGATGACATAGAGGATCAGGAACAGAATCCAGCTCCATGCCACGCTGTTCAAGAGACAGCCGACGACGCCGATGGCGACGGTCGTGGTGAAGAAGATCTTCTTCGTGTCCTTGCGGTCGGCAAACGCGCCGAGCATTGGCCCGAGCAGCGCGATGATGATCGTAACGATTGACAGGACCAGCGAATAGGCGCCGGTTGCATCCACTTCCGTCAAATATCCTTTGGCGGCGACCCCTTCCGCGACTTCCTTCACGGCCAGCGCTTTGAACCAGATCGGGATCAGCGAACAGGCCAGCATCGTGTACGCGGAGTTGCCGACATCATACAGTACCCAGGAAAATTCCTGCGGACTCAAATCCCGGAAAATGCGGGTCTTATTGAGCCAGTTGAAAAACCCTTTCATACGTTCTCCCCTTCAATATCGTTCTCGGATCAATTCCTATTTCTTATAGTGCCACATTTTTCTCTCAGATGCAAGCACTATTTTACATAATCTTGATTTTTCCCGAGCAACGCAGGGCGATTCTTTCGGAAATGTTTACAGTTAGAACACAAAAAGTTCGTTCCCGTATGATACAATACAGAAAAATCGGGTTCTGTCGGCACGGCGGAACCGGAACGGGAGGAACGGCGGTTGCAGTTTGCGTCGTGGAGCAAAGGGCGAAAGATCCTGATCGGCATCCTGGTCGGCGTTATGCTGACGGGACTGCTTGTGCTGTTCGGATTTGCCTCGTCCCGCGCGATTCTGACAAGCACAACCTCCGCCGATGCGGCCGTTTCCGAAACCGCGCAGCCTTCCCCCACCGCGAAAACGTGGACGCTGACCGTCGATTACACACCGCCGACCGAATCGCCCGCGCCGTTGATCACCTTCCGTGCAGATCCGCAGCATCCGATGCCCGAGAATGAGCTGCTCACGCTCGGGGAAGCGTTTTCGCTTTGCGGCACGGTGTACTCGAACCGCAATCTGACGGCCGTGACCGTGTCCGTCTCCTGCGCGCACAACGTACAGCCGCCGTATCCGTACCGGCAGACGGTGAACCTTTCCGGGTTGAACACCGCGTCCTATTCGCTGACGGATCCGGTCGGCGAGGGCAAATCGCTCTCCGAACGGGTCGATTTCTCGGCATTCAAGGTCGGCGTGCACACGCTGAAGATCGTTGCCTCGTGCGACGGGATGAAGTCGGTGGAGATCTATCGCTGCAAATTCTATGTCGCGTCGGAGGAATGGGAAACGATCACCGAAGAGAACTTTACGGATTCCTATCCCGAAGCGCTGAAATTCTTCGGCGACAAGGAGCGGTTCCTGTACCGATACCAATGGGTGAACGGGCGCTATATCCTTGCCGATCCGGCATGGGAAGCCGAATACATCACGACCATCCAGGGCTATCCGGATGCGTCGCCGTGGCTTGTGCATGTCGACGCGGTCCCGTACTTTGAGAAAGCGTTCGATTATCTGGAAACGACGTATTTACGCGTGCACGGGTCAAACGGCGATACCGGCATCCTCCCGGCGGCCGCGCTGATTACCGAATACAACGGATGCTACGTTTCGCGGTTCACCTCGAGCCTCAAATCGATCAGCCATCATACGTTCGGCACCGCGGTGGATGTGAACGCTTCGATGGAGCCGAACAAGAACGTTCCCGAGAACAAAGCGCTGATTGCCGATGACGTCAAGCAGCACCTTGTCTACAACGGGTTGGTAACGACCGACGACGTGACCTACTACGACTTCACGTACGACGGCACATACGCGCCCGATCCGAACGGTGTTCCTCAGACCTGCGTCAATTATCTGCTGTATGAGCTCGGATTCTTCCGCGCCGGATTTGACTGGGCGCACTATTATCGCTCGACCAGCGACGGAATGCATTTCTGCCTCTCGGAATTCGTGACCTATTCGCACGATCATAAGGAGCAGGGGCTGCGCAAAGTATACGTCTATTGCGAGCCGATGCGGCTTAGCGAACAGCAGATTGCCGCGCTTCCGACCGCATACATTCTGACGCCTGCTCCCGCAACGCCGGAGCCGTCCGCCGCTGCGTCCTCCTCGCCGGGCGCAACCCGCGCGCCGGGCAAGCGCCCGTGACCGCAGCCTTTTCAGCTTGTTCAAAAGCCGCGAACAATCGTGGGCTTCAGCGTGTCAAAAAACCTTTTGACACGCTATGCAGACTGCCAAGAAGGGCGTTCAGAAACCGGTTTCTCCGACCCGAAGCTGTACAAGCGTACCGCGAGAGGGAGGAAAACCGGTTCATTTGCGGCATAGAATCAAAGAAATGGCACGCATAATGCCATTT
>JAEEGL011059690.1_pt1 | contig 50930 bp, 34 predicted proteins | sample 9134231 | NCBI WGS metagenome assembly JAEEGL01 (sample SAMN16246548, study PRJNA631951) | gut metagenome | biome: gut microbiome; feature: rumen; material: fiber-attached | host: Bos | place: Iran: Karaj | collected 2018-10 | reverse complement strand
GCCATGATCTCATAGAATCCCAGCTTCCCCTCGTCATAAAGGCTTCCCGTAATGTTTGCAAAAATAAGCGGGAACATCATCATGACCATCATTAAAAGTCCCCCGCTTGCACCAATCTGCACTTTCAGACCAGCATCGCGAACACCACTTGCGCCAATCACGGGCGACAAACTGCATGCCGCGCAACAAATAAGTAAAAAGAATAATCGCTTTCTAAGCCGAAACGCTTCCGCCTTCATCATTCTACTCATGACGTTCACCCACCTTTCCGACATAATACTCCTCAAGAGATTCTCCCTCCAGATTAAAACGGGTAATGATCAATCCTTGATCCGTAACCGTCTTTGAGATTCGCCTTAGATCATCCAACTGCTCATAGATTAGGATCTCGTTTTCATGGGTGATTTTGTAATCATGAAGATTTAAATGGTCTTCCAAAATCGTTGCCGTTCTGGCAACGTCGTCGGTCTGCAGGGCTAGGCGCGTATGCGTTTTTTGCAACAGCTCCTCATGCGAAAGCTCTTCGATTAGCTTTCCCTCCCGGATGATTGCATAATCCGTGCAAAGCTCCGAGAGTTCCTTCAAAATATGGCTCGAAATCAGGATCGTTATGCTTTTGCTGACTGCAAGATCCTTTAGCATCTTGCGAATGTCGATGATTCCTTCCGGATCAAGGCCGTTGATGGGCTCATCGAGTACCATGATCTCCGGACCGGGAAGCATGGACATGGCAAGACCAAGGCGTTGCTTCATGCCAAGAGAGAACTTCTTTGCTATCTTTTTCCCCGTATCAGCCAGCCCAACGAACGTGAGTAATTCATCGATGCGATTCTTGTTCGGAATACCGCGTAGGAGACACACGTATTCCATGTTCTGACGTGCCGTCATGTTTAGGTCCATATAGGGCTGCTCGATGATAAAGCTGATCCGGTCACGCATCCCGTCCAGATCCTCCGATCCAAAGAAACGCATGCTTCCGCAGTCTGCTCCCGTCAGCCCCGCCATCATTTTCATCACCGTGGTTTTTCCAGCTCCGTTGGGACCAATGAGACCATAGACGTGACCTTTCTCCATCTTAAGCGAAAAGCTGTCTACAACCTTTTTGCCCCCATAGCTTTTGGACAGCCCATCCAGTTCCATTACGTAATCCATGGCTTCTTCCTCCTTGTATGAAGCCAGTATAACTAAGAAATGTTTAGAAAAGGTTAAGGCGCGCCTTAATCTTTGTTAATTTGCGAGTCTGTATCCCATTCCCCATACCGTTTCGATATATTCTTCCGTATCCTGCGCGGAGAGCTTACTTCGAAGGTTGCTCATATGAACCTTAACGGCATTGTCATCATAATTTCCACTGTCATCTCCCCACAGGGAATCAAAAATATTGGATCGTGAAAAGATCTTATCCGGATGGGAAAGGAGAAGCTGCAAGATCGCGTATTCCTTCGAAGTGAGCGTCAGCTCCGTGCCGCGTAAGAACGCCCTTCCCTCTTTTACGTAAAGACTTAAGTTTTTATGCGTGAGAATTTCTGCGTCTTCCTTCCGCCTGCCGCTCCTTCGAAGCAATGCCTCAATGCGTGCCAAAACCTCTCCCAGATCAAAAGGCTTGGTGACGTAGTCATCCGCTCCAAGCCGGATTACGTCAATCTTTGTCTGCACCATGTCCTTTGCCGAGAGAACAATCACGGGAACGTTTGACCTCTCCCGCAATTCCTTCAGCACCTGATCTCCGCTCTTAAGCGGCAACATGATGTCAAGGAGAATCAGGTCATACTCTTTCCCGAGCGCTAGATTTAAGCCTTCCATGCCATTTTTAGCCATATCCGGCACATAGCCGTTGTCCGTAAGGAATGAACAAAGCAGCTCTCTTATTTCCCTGTCATCTTCTACCAATAATATCTTTTTCGATCCATTCACGTCATCCATCCCCATATTCTACGTCATTTCCACAAAAACAGCATCAGCAGGTTAATGACAAGTGCCATGACTCCAAAAGCCAACATAATAAAGGTTTTCTGATAGGGGCGCTTTCCCTCTTCCTTGGCCGCCTCGATCTCATCCAGCAGCTTGCCTTCCATAAATGCCACTATTTCGCGGTACGTCTGCATGTTTAATTCCTTTTTCTTCTTCTCTACGATGACCGCCACGGCTAAGGAAACTGCCGCCAGGCAGGCCCAAATGCCAAGTCCCCAGAACCGGAAGAGCTTCGTCAGCGGAACCGGCGTAACGATCATGAGAACCAACAGTCCGGAATAAAGCCGGCTAAGCCTATCGAATTCCATCTGATCCTCTTTCTTTACCATCTCTTTCATTTCCTCCACGTCACCCTTCAAAAGGGCATCGACGGAAACGCCAAACACCTCGCTCATGCGAAGCAGGCTGTTAACGTCGGGATAGTTCTTTCCCGTCTCCCAGTTGGATATCGTCTGACGCGAGACAAAAATCTTTTCTGCCAGCGCATCCTGTGACAGCCCCGCCTCCGTCCTGTATTTTTTCATCTGATTGCTAAGTTCCATGTTTCAGTTCTCCTCTGGTAAATGATTCCTCAACCATTCTACCATGAGGAGTGTTTTTTGAAAAGCACCGATTAATCTTCCATGACGCACATGTCCGCAACAGCCTTGGGAACGTCCTTTTTGATCTGCTCCATATTGTGAATCCGGATCTTCATTTCCTCTTCGTTATGATTTTTCTTTGCATTCAACCACGCATAGTAATGACCCAGGAATTGAAATGAAACGTCATCCGACGAAGTCATAACCAGAATGCCCTGCTCGTCATAGCTGCCATTCGGATCCATTTTTTCCAGAAATGCCGCTTCAAATATTGCCTTTTCCTCTGCAGCCGTCTTCCCGCCCTTCACGATCCGAAGAAATCTTCCGCCGTCGGAATAAAGAATTCCCGTCTTCGCCTTAGGGTTCAGACAAAAGATTCCCATGCCAATCGGGATGAAGGTCATCATTGCTCGGAAAACGGTAACGCCCCAAAATAACGAAATGCCACAGAGCATGCCAAACAAAATGGAAGCTGCCGGACCGGCAAGCAGCGTCCTCGCGAACTTTTTGAGATTCGCCTCACTCTGCTCAGCGGGAGCCGTCCCGCCAATGCCACACCAAAGAAGGATATTCTTTTCGATTCCTAAGCGTACCTTGCCGTCTTTCCCCCGATATAATTTTAGCGGGCCCACCACCAGGAGTTCAAATTTCCAGCCCTGCGCCAGACCGGCAACCACGTGACCGCCCTCATGCACGATCCCTGAAGCATAATACGCGACGATCCAACATCCAATACATTCCAAAACCGTTTTCATGACTTCCATCTTCCCATCCTCCTTTTGTGTCACGGGGACGTGTCTACTGACACAAATTCTGCTTTCGATTAATTTTCTACGACGCACATGTCTGCGATTGCCTGGGGAACGTCTTTCCTAAGAGTCTCCATCATGGCGATCCGATTCTTCATTTCTTCTGCGTTGTCTTCCTTCTTTGCATTTAAGTATGCATAGTAGTGACCCATGTAGCAAAAAGACTTATCCTCGGAAGCAATCAGGGTAGCAACTCCCTTCTCATCATATTTCTCTTCAGGAGAAAACGATGCCAGCATTGCGGCATCAAAAAGCGCCTTCTCCTCTTCCAGCGTTTTGCCGCCCTTAACGATTCTAAGCCATCTTCCACCGTCCGTATAGAGAAGTCCCGTCCTGGCCTTGGGAAGCAGGCAGGCAAATCCCATGGAAAGCGGAATAAAGGTCATCAGCATCATAAAGAGGCTCTGGTGTATCATCAGGAAGATACCGCAAATTCCTCCCAAAACAAAGGAAGCAATGGGACCTGCCAGTAAAATCTTGGCGTAAGCCTTAATATTATTCTCGGATTTCTTTCTAGGAATCGTACCGCCAAGACCGCCCCAAAGCGCCGGGTTCTTTTCGATTCCGATCTTAATCTTGTCATCTTTCTCATCACGGTAGATTTCCACGGGACCGATCACCATAACCATGAATTTCCACCCCTGCACCAGACCGGCGATCACGTGTCCGCCTTCATGAATGATCGTGGATGCCATCATTGCAACAAATCCAAATCCGATTACTTTCAAAATTAAAACGATAAGTTCCATTTTTCTTTCCTCCAAGATTGTATTTTTTTTGTATTTTTGATTTTTGTTTTTGCTCGGTTTTGTTTCCCCCTCGCTTGATCTCACCATATCGTTTTCCCGGCTTTTTGTCTATCAAAGGTCTTTGTCATTTGGCAAAAACGCACAAAAAAAGGACGTCAAAAGTTTTTGACATCCCCTTTTTTCGGGCTTTTGTGGGCATTTTTACCAAATTGCTGTTATTCGATAACTACTGTTATTTATATTGGGGTTACAGATTTGTATACCCCATCAATGCTGCGTCAACCTCCTTTGCGGCACCTCTTCCTTCCGCGATCGCCCATACAACGAGGGACTGACCCCGATGCATGTCACCCGCAGTGAAGATTTTTTTCTTGGAGGTGTGATATCCGCAGGGCGAGGTTTTTACGTTCGTCCTTCCGTCAACTTCCACCCCAAAGGCTTCCGTGACGTAAGACTCACTTCCAAGAAATCCTGCGGCAATAAGAACGAGCTGAGCCGGTACCGTCTTCTCAGAACCTGCCACGGGAACCATGTTCATCCTTCCCGTTTTCTCATCCTTCTTCGCCTCGAGGGAAACTAAAACCACCTCTTTCAGGTTCCCCTTCTTGTCCTTCACAAATTCTTTTACGGTCGTCTGATAGACTCTGGGATCCTCACCAAACTTCCAGATGGCCTCCTCCTGACCGTAATCCACTTTCAGAATCCTGGGCCACTCCGGCCATGGATTCGACGGCAATCTCGTCTCTGAAGGCTTCGGCATCATCTCAAGCTGCGTCACGGACCTTGCCCCAAGTCTGATGCAACTGCCAACACAGTCATTTCCCGTGTCACCGCCACCGATCACGATCACGTCCTTATCCTTGGCCAGTTCATAAGGAACCTTCTTGAAATCGCTGTCCAAGAGACTCTTCGTCACTTGTCCAAGGAAGTCAACTGCAAAATAGATGCCCTTTGCATCTCTTCCGGAGGCGTTAATGTCTCTTGGATGCGATGCGCCGCATGCCAAAATGATGGCGTCATATTCTTTTTCCAGCTCTGCGGGATCAATGCACTTGACCTCGCCGGTCATATCTGCCTTTCCTGCCGCGCCTACGTTAGCATTTACGACGAACTTAACGCCTGCGTCTTCCATGAGTTTCACGCGCCTGTCGATCACGGATTTCTCTAGCTTCATGTTGGGAATGCCGTAGCGGAGAAGTCCGCCCACGCGATCCTTTCTCTCATATACCGTGACTTCATGACCGCGTCTGTTCAGAAGCTGCGCTGCAGCAAGTCCGGAAGGACCGCTTCCGATGACTGCGACCTTCTTTCCCGTGCGAACCTTTGGAGCTACCTCCTTCACAAGATCATGCTCATAGGCATATTCGATCACGGTCTTCTCATTTTCTTTCGTTGATACCGGTGCGTCATGCAGTCCACAGGTACATGCAGCCTCGCAGAGGGCGGGACACACCCTGCAGGTGAATTCCGGAAAGCTGTGCGTCACGGAGAGGCGGTCATAGGCCTGCTCCAAACGCCCCCGGAACACCAAGTCATTCACCTCCGGCACCAGATTGTGCAAAGGACATCCGGAAGCCATGCCCGCGATCATCACTCCCGCCTGACAAAAAGGCACGCCGCAGTCCATGCACCTCGCCGCCTGCTTCTTCTGCTCCTCCAGTGAAAGCCTTCCATGAAACTCATGGAAATCCTTCACCCTCTCTTTTTCCTGTATCACTGGTCCGTCAACTCTCTCATATTCCAAAAAACCTGTCGCCTTACCCATTTCAACTTCCTCCTAATCAACTCTGTCTCATCTTACTTCGTCATTAAGTTAAGCCCTCAGGCACCTCGAGTCTCTGTCGTCCTTAACTTGATAACGTTACTTCGTCATTTCCGTGAAGGCTTCGATCTGCGCTTCCTCGTGGCTCATTCCCTGCTCCTCATTCTTTGCGGTGAGTCTAAGCATCTCTTTGTAGTCTGAAGGAATGATCTTCTTGAAGTGAGCAACCTGCTGATCGAAATCAGCCAGGATCTTCTGCGCCTTCTTCGAACCCGTCGCGGCAACGTGCTTCTCAAGGATCCTGTGGAGCTCCTCACGGTCTGCCTTCGTGTCCACGACTTCCATGTTTACGAGTTGCTTATTGAGGTTACGATAGAGCTTATTTCCTTCATCGAGCACGTATGCCACGCCGCCGCTCATGCCTGCCGCAAAGTTCTTGCCGGTCGGTCCAAGGATGACAACGCGTCCGCCGGTCATGTACTCACAGCCATGCTCCCCAACACCTTCGGCAACTGCCGTCACGCCAGAGTTACGGATGCAGAAACGCTCGCCTGCCATGCCTGCGATATAAGCTTCACCGGAGGTCGCGCCATAGAGTGCCACGTTGCCGATGATAATGTTTTCAGAAGGATCATACTTTGCCTCTTCCGGCACTTTGACGATGAGCTTGCCGCCGGATAAGCCCTTTCCAAAGTAATCATTGCCGTCACCGGTCAGTCTCAAGGTCAGGCCCTTGGGCAAGAATGCACCAAAGCTCTGTCCACCTGCGCCCTCGCAATCGATCACGATCGTATCCTCGGGAAGTCCCTCGGGATGTTTTCTGGTGATCTCCGCGCCAAGAAGCGTGCCAAACGTTCTGTCTACGTTAGTGATCTTAATGGATTTCTCGCATGCCGTGCCCTTCTCAAGCGCCGCCTTGATCTCCTTTGCCTTAAGCAGTACGCTTTCATCCTTTGTCTGCGCCAGCTTGAAATCATATCTCTTATCAGGCTGGAAGGTCTGCTGGTCTCTTGCCACGCCGCTCATGTCCATCAGGATCCTGCTCAGATCCATCTTGTCATCCGCATCCAAGGAATTGCCCTTCTTGGCTTCCAAAAGATCCGTACGGCCAACCAGCTCGCTTAAGCGACGAACGCCAAGCTTTGCCATGTATTCGCGAACCTGTCTCGCGATAAATCTCATAAAGTTTTCAACGTATTCCGGCTTACCTGCAAAACGCTTTCTGAGCTCAGGGTTCTGGGTTGCGATGCCCATGGGGCAGGTATCCTGATGACACACTCTCATCATCACGCAGCCCAGCGTCACCAGGGGAGCGGTTGCGAAACCGAATTCCTCCGCGCCAAGGATCGCTGCGATCGCCACGTCGCGTCCGGTCATCAGCTTACCATCGGTCTCGATCACAACTTGATTGCGAAGGCCGTTTGCTACCAGCGTCTGATGTGCCTCTGCAAGGCCAAGCTCCCAGGGAAGTCCTGCATTGTGAATGGAGCTCAAGGGTGCTGCACCGGTACCTCCGTCGTATCCGGATACCAGGACCACCTCTGCGCCTGCCTTGGCAACGCCTGCTGCCACGGTGCCAACGCCTGCCTCAGATACCAGTTTTACGGAAATTCTTGCATTCTTATTTGCATTCTTTAAGTCATAGATCAGCTGTGCCAGATCCTCGATCGAATAAATGTCATGATGAGGCGGAGGCGAGATCAGGCTCACGCCAGGCGTTGAATGTCTCGTCTTTGCGATCCAAGGATAAACCTTCTTTCCAGGAAGGTGGCCGCCCTCACCAGGCTTTGCGCCCTGCGCCATCTTGATCTGGATTTCTTTTGCGCTCACCAGATACTGGCTGGTCACGCCAAAACGTCCGCTCGCCACCTGCTTGATGGCGGAGGATCTGTCATTTGCGGTGCCTGCGGAAGCAATTCTCTCATCGCTCTCACCGCCCTCACCACTGTTGGACTTACCGTGCAGCCGGTTCATGGCGATGGCCAGTGCCGTATGTGCCTCCTCTGAGATGGAACCATAGGACATGGCACCCGTCTTAAAGCGCTTTACGATCTCGTCCTCGCTTTCAACCTCTTCCAGGGGAATGCCCTCCGCCGGGAACTTGAACTCCATAAGGCTCCTAAGATACCCCGTCTCCTCGGCATCCGCCATCTTTGTGTATTCCACGAACTTATCATAATTTCCATCTCTCGTTGCCAGCTGGAGCATGTGAATGGTCTGGGGATTATATCTGTGATTCTCACCCTGGCTTCTGGACTTATGTCTGCCTGCTGCCGTCAGTTCAAGATCTACTGGCAGTCCCAAAGGATCAAAGGCGAGACTGTGCTGCTTATCCACTGCCTTGCCGATGTCTTCAAGCGTAATGCCTCCAACGCGGCTTACGGTGCCGGGGAAATACTTCTGGGTAACGCTCTCGGAAATGCCGATGGCCTCAAAGATCTTACTGCCCTGATAGGACTGGATCGTGGAGATGCCCATCTTCGACGCGATCTTTACTATGCCCTGAAGCACTGCCTTGTCATAGTCCTCCACTGCAGCGTAGAAATCCTTTTCCAAAAGGCCCTCTTCCACGAGTTCGCCGATCGTTGCATGTGCAAGGTACGGATTGACTGCGGAAGCACCAAAGCCAAGGAGCGTTGCAAAATGATGTACCTCTCTGGGCTCGCCGGATTCCAGGATCAGCGAGATCGCCGTACATTTCTTCGTCTCAACCAAATGGGTGTGCACTGCGGAAACGGCAAGAAGCGAAGGGATTGCCACATGATTCTCGTCCACGCCCCTGTCGGACAGGATGAGGATCGTCGCACCTTCCTGCCATGCCTTATCCACTTCCACGTAAAGGTGCTTTAGTACCTGCTTCATGGGCGTACCCTTATAGAACAGGATGGACACCTTGGCTACGCGGAAACCGTCCTTCTTCAGATGCTTAATCTTCAAAAGATCGAGATCGGAAAGGATCGGATTATTGATCTTAAGCACGTGACAATTCTCCGGCTTCTCCTCAAGGAGGTTACCATTCTTTCCAAGGTAAACCGTGCCGGCGGTCACGATCTTCTCTCTCTCTGCGTCAATGGGCGGATTGGTTACCTGCGCAAAGAGCTGTTTGAAATAATAAAACAGCGGCTGATGCTTCTGGGAAAGCGCAGCGATCGGAGTATCGACGCCCATTGCGCCGATCTGCTCCGAGCCGTTTAACGCCATTGTGCGAATGGAATCATGATAGTTCTCATAAGTATATCCAAAAGCCTTCTGCAGGCGTGCACGCTCGGTCTTCGCGTAGGAAGGAACAAGCAGATTCGGGATCTTTACGTCATGCAGCTCCAACAGATTACTGTCCAGCCACTCGCCGTAAGGCTCCTTATGGGCATATTTCGCCTTGATCTCCTCATCCTCATAGATTTTGCCGGCAATCGTATCTACCAGCAGCATCTTTCCGGGATGGAGACGCTCTTTCTTCAATACGTGCTTCTCATCCAGGTGCAAAACGCCAACCTCCGAACTCAGGATCAGTCTTCCGTCGTCCATCACGTAATATCTCGAAGGTCTCAGGCCGTTCCTGTCAAGGATGGCGCCCATCACGTCGCCGTCAGAGAACAAAATGGAGGCAGGACCGTCCCAGGGCTCCATCATCGTCGCATAATACTGATAGAAATCTCTCTCCTCCTGGGAAATGGTGTCATTGTGCTGCCAAGGCTCGGGAATGGCGATCATGGCCGCCAAAGGCAGCTCCATGCCGCTCATCATAAGGAATTCCAAAGTATTATCCAGCATCGCGGAATCCGATCCGCTCTGAGAGATCACGGGGAACACGCTCGTCTCGTCCTCACGGGAGAAGGCGGAAGTATGCATGGTCTCCTCGCGTGCAAGCATCTTATCCGCATTGCCCTTAATGGTGTTGATCTCACCATTGTGTACCATGAGACGGTTAGGATGCGCGCGATTCCAGCTCGGCGTCGTGTTCGTGGAGAAACGCGAATGCACCATGGCAATGGCAGATTTATAATCCTTATCCTGAAGGTCCAGGAAGAAGGTGCGAAGCTGTCCCACCAGGAACATGCCCTTGTATACGATGGTACGGCAGGACAGGGACGGAATGTAAGTGCTGACGCTGCTCTGCTCAAACTCTCTTCTGATAACGTAAAGCTTTCTGTCAAAGGCAAGATCCGTCTTGGCCTGCTCCGGACGCTCAATAAACACCTGGCTGATCCAAGGCATGCACTCACGCGCACGAGTGCCAAGTACGTCCGGCGCCGTCTCCACGTCTCTCCAAGCCAGGATCTTTAATCCTGCCTTCCTTACAATGATCTCGAACAAAGACTTTGCCTGTCTGCGCTCCAATTCACCCTGCGGGAAAAAGAACGTGCCGACGCCATATCCGCGTCTTCCCGGAAGGGTAACTCCCTGCTCCTTTAATTTCTTCACAAAAAAATCATGCGGGATCTGAGTCAAGATACCAACGCCGTCGCCCGTCTTTCCTTCCGCATCCTTACCAGCGCGGTGCTCTAGGTTTTCTACGATGGAAAGTGCGTCTGCCACGAGGGCGTGGCTGGCCTTTCCCTTTACGTCGATGATCGCGCCGATACCACAGTTGTCATGCTCAAACTGCGGATCGTACAAGCCTTTTTCCCTGATTTCTTTGAATCCGTCTTTCATTGCCTGACCTCCTTAACCCTAATCAACCCTTATTTCCATAAAGAGAAAGGCGCCAAGGTTACTTCTTCTAACCCTTGGCGCCTTTGCCTATACATTATAAAAAAAGCGTCTGGGAACGAACCGTTCTCAGACGCCTTTGTCTTTATGTGTGAAATAATACGCTTTTCGTCAGCGTTTGTCAATCCCTTTTTTTACAGTTTTTGCATGCTTCAATCAAGTTCGTCGGGGCTTTCGTTATCCACGCTGATTTCTTGCAGTTCTTCTGACTGTTCGGAATCTTTTTGTTCCTGATCCGGTATCTCGAACACTTCTTCCGGCTTAGCCTCCTCAATGCCAGCTTCTACGGGAGTCTCTTCCGTGTTGTCTTCCGTAGTCTCTTCCGTATCGTTCTCAGAATTCTCTTCTGCACTGTCTTCCTGAGTTTCTTCCGAATCATCCTCTGGATTCTCGTCCGTGCCGTCTTCCTGCGCTTCTTCCGAATCATCCTCCGGATTCTTGTCCGCGCCGTCTTCCTGAGCTTCTTCCGAACCTTCCTCTGGATTCTCGTCCGTGCCGTCTTCCTGCGCTTCTTCCGAATCATCCTCCGGATTCTCTTCCGTCACGTCTTCCGTGTCAGTCACAGCCTTCAAACGAAATGCATTCCATTCCGGCTCGTAGGTTAATTCCATTTGCTCTCCACTGTCAGAGATCACCCAAATTTCATTTTGTCCGGCTACTTCCGACTTTTGGGATACAATGGTAACACCTTCAATAGGCATTTGAAGCTGATCCGTCTGAACGTCCAGATAACTAAACTGACCGCTTGCTTCGTCATACGTTATGAGGATCGGCTGGTCTGCACCCAAAGGGAAATAATAGAATTCGTACAGATCCTTTTCTTCGTCATAGCGGATCTGGAAATCATCGCTCTCTTCCGGCTGTCCGTCGTCGAATTCATTCGGCTGGAGTTCGCTTTCCACAGGCTTTTCTTCAGTCTGTTCGCTTACTTGCTCCTCTTCCAACGGATCTTGTTTCGGCAACGGCAGAACAGGCTTTCCGTTTTCGTCCACGCTCAGATCAACTCGTTCACCCGTATCGCAATCAATCACGTAGTATCCGGCAACCTTTCCTGCATTGTATATAAAGTATACCGTAATTCCCGTATTATGATCTACGTAACAAATGGGAGGAACGTAGGCCGATTGCACCATCACTTGATTCTTAGTCGTTTTAGTGGATTCCTCTACCGGCTTTACCAGATCTCCAGTTTCACCCTTCGTATCAACCGTCTGTTTTTCACCGCTTAAGCCCGCCGTCAGTTTTCTGCCGCCCTTTGTCGTCGACAATGTCATCGCCCTGGTTGCCGTAACGTTCACGGTTGTCTTTGTCGCAGCTATGAAAGTGCCATTTACCTGCATGGTGTAATTGTTATCATACAGCCAGCCATATATCCGAAGCGCTGCCGTGCTGGTTGCACTCACTGCGTAATCCCCGCCAACCGTTCTTGGCGTAAAGGCAAAGTTAAGGTTCACCGTCGCGTCTCCAGGCAAGTACTGAAGCTTAGCAAGGGCTGCTCCAGAAGTAATATCATGGGTTTCGTACCAAGTGCGGTCATCCGTCTCCACGCCATTGATCGTGCGGACAATTACGGGCGTCGATTGATTACCGTTTTCATCTATGTCTACCGTAGTTGTCGTGATGATCGTATCCGTAGTCTTTGTCGTCGTATTGTAATCCACGAAGGTGATCCGTTCCACAATGCTCTGGACCGTCCTCACGGGGATGCCTCCGACGCCGCTTACCCCGTTGGCGCTGGTTCCGTCAGGTATGTAAGTAGCCGTTCCCTGCCCGTAAGTAAAGGCCGTGCCGGATTTGGAGATTGCGGTGGTACCGCTATTGCCCGTACCCAGTTTTACGGTCAAAGACTGCGATGCGTCAACTGCTTCATTTCCCGTCGTGATGGCTACGCCTTCCGGATACTCATAGGTGTCCGTAGTCGTCGTAATGGTTTCCGTATAGATCTTGCGTTCCACTTCCTGCTTATTTGCGGAGATGTCCAAGTAGATCAGGTAAGCTCCATAAGCATTCTCCACGGACCCCAATGCATATTCCCCTGAATTCACGGGAATTTCATAATAGTATACTGCATCGTCTACCAGCGTCTGGCTCTTGATCCAAGAAAGGTCAAACATCAGCTCGTATCCCGCATCCGATATGGTATCCGTAGCATTATACGTATACTTATATGGTTTGGAATCATCATTGGGATCCCCGTAAACCTTATAAATCTCACGAATCGTCCGGATGGGATTCTCTGTTTCCCCATAATTACGCTCAATTTCATACAGGGAGAAGAAACTATTATTCCTCACCGTTTGTTTATTGACCGTAGTACTGTAATAGGAACCTGCAAAGAAGTTGATTTTACCTTTATCCTTCAAAGTAAAATCGATACTGTCCTGCGGAAGCTCATAGTTTGAGTATTCATCTCCATTCAGCACTGCCACCGGCGCCACAACCGTGTAATCCTTATTGATCACGGCATCCATGAAATGTAAGCCATAAATTCTTGGTGCAGCCGTACCGTTCGGTGCCAAAACGTCTTCCAAATTATCTCTTGCGTCTTCGTATTTTGTTAAGCCCAGTTGTTCTATGGTCCGATAGGAAATACCATTTAATGCAGTGCCAGCAGCTGCGGTTCCGTTATTATAGGAATCTGCAATTCTCACAACACCGCCGGAATTAACGGTCCTGGTAAGCACCTGAAGCCTTGAACTGGAATAGTTGGTGTTTCCACCCAAGGATGCACTTATTGATGACATCGGAAACCAAGAAACACGAATGTCACCATAAATATGCTGCATCGTTGCCCTAGCACCACTCACCACGTAACCCGTGTTCTCATTCAAAACGTTAAAAGGAGCCGTATTCTGTGCTTTCAGCGGGAAATACGTGGGGTTTCCGGATGGCTTCGTCTCTACCGTTTTGACAATGTTTTGCATGGTGGTCGATTCCGATGCGTTTGCAAAGGTATCAGCCACTTCTTGCGTGTTAACGGTATGGCTAACGTCACTCACGTCCAATTCTAACACGATCACGCCTTCGGGCGATGCGTAATATGGCGCGATAGTTAAAACATTGTTATTATTTCCAGTAGCAATTGTCCATGAATCATTATATTTCAAATAATATGTGTTTGTTTGGAACCACGACGAGGCAGTATATGATAATGTAGCTCCATTACTGCCAGCGGTATAAGTCCAAACATTGTTCGAATTTCCCGTCCCAATTCCCAGACTGTTACTTGGATGCCTTAAATAATATCTACTATTTCCATTGTCATATGCAAATTTGTAACCAGAACCACTTGAAATCGCCATCCACACGGTTGGAGTTCCAGTAGTTGTAACACCATCATTATTTCCATTGGCATTCAAGTAGTACGTACCGTTATTGTTACTATACGAAATAGTATATCCAGCAAACGCAGCCTGCTTTGTTGTCCACCCGTTATCATATGCAAGGTACTGTCTATTATCATTACCATCGACACAATACCAGTTTCCATTATCATACGTCCAAGTTGCCGATGTGTTACTTGCCGTCAAACCGCCATTCGCATATCCCAAATAGTAACGCGTTCCATTTACAGACGTGGAAATCGTTCCGGAAGCCATGCTCCCGCTGGAAAATTCCCAGCCTGTTGCATTCTGCACATCCGTATTGATGATATTGCCATTTCCGTCAAGCGACAGAAAATGTCCACTGCCATCCGAAATAAAATGTTTAACAATTTCCGAAACAAGACCCCAAGAACCATTTTGAAACGTAAGGAAATTTGCAGAATTACCAGAATCATAATAAATCTTCTTTTGATTCCCTTCCCCGTTTTCAATGGTCCATCCGGCATTTGTGGTACTTGTCGACAATGCCAGCGAATTGTTTGTATGAATCAGGTAATAAACCTGTCCGTTTCGCACCGTAAACACATATTGATTGCTTCCGGTCCCGCTCAGATACCACTTGGAAAGACCCGTCGTGGAAACAGAATTTCCAACCGCCGTGTTGGACGTTGCGGTAAGATAGTTGCTTCCATCAAAGATTCTATAATAGGTTGCATGACTGGTAACCAGCCACGTACTTCCATCAAAATATAAATAGTAATCCGTGCCGCCCACGTTTGCGACCAATGCATCCTCCGCATTCTTGGTCCAGGTAACGCTACGATTGGTCGTAACCGCAGCCTTGATTCCGTCATTCGCTATTCCAAGATAATACCGCACACCATCAATAATGGTAAACAAATATCCGTCACCATCAAAAGCCCATCTTCCATAATCCGTTTGGGAATTACCATTTGTGATTCCATTTGTCGCACTCGTACTGGCAACAAGATAGGTCTGTTGATCCTTGATATAATAGGCAGTATAAAATTGATCATCATAAAGCATCGTTGTTACGGTCTTTGGATATCTGGCGCTTTCACCATACAGACAGATATAATGGTAATACACGTTTCCATCTGGCTGATCCGTCTTACTGTCCTGACCAAAGTTAAAGGATCCTCCTCTTGGGGAGTCATAGTAATAGTAATAGTAATTTTCATTATTTCCCCTGTTGGCATATACCGCTTGCGATCCCGTTGTAACTGTCGTAGTGGTTCCATTCACTTTGTCGATTGTGACGGTTTCAGCCGTAACGTAAGTCGGAGTCGTGACGTAATTCGAACCTGGATCGGCCGCATCAAAGATGTTAGCCAATCTTCCGTGCAGGCTATACATGTCAATACTTCCGCCCCAAGTATTTCCATCCTCTTCCTTGATATAAGTAGTCTCCTGCCTTTCCTTTTCCGCAATCTCCACATTCACTGCGTCAATCTGTCCGCGGTAAGCTTCCGTCGCATATCCGACGATGCCGTAATCTGACAGATTCGCCGTATATGCACTCGCGTCAACGGCGCCCGTTCCGCTCTTGATCTTCACGGTTCCGCCAACCACTGCCACGTTGCTCACGGGCCCGTTAACGTAACCGGCTGCCAAGCCGATCAGGGCCGAATCGGTTTCCGTATTGACCGTAATGTTTTGGATCGTCAAATCCTTCAGCGCGTTCGCTGCACTTGCATAGGTACCGGACCCCGTCAGCGGACCAACCACGCCCATAAATCCAATGATTTCAACGCCGGATACGTTCGTTCCTTCCAGATACTTCACGTTCTGCGGAAGATCAAAAATCCTAGCCGCTTCGCTCGCGTCCTGCGTCGTCACGTTCGCAACGGTCAGGTTCGCAACGGTGTTTCCCCGTCCGTCGAGATAACCGATGAACGGATACGTCTGCGTTCCGATGGGCGGCAAAACAAATCCCGTCATGTCAAGCGTGCCGGAATACTTGTCAGAAATATAGAAATGGAACGGCGTGAAATCAGGCTCGCTCGTCTGGTTGAATGCCCCAAGGTACTGAAGCCATGCGAGATTATATAGCTGATCGGGCTTTGCAATCTCATAAGGCTGTTCCGCAGAACCGTTGCCGGATTCAAAATAATTCGCCAGATAACTTACGCCGCCCGAAACGGATCCCATGTCAAGCCTCGTCGCGGTAAAATACCATGCTGCGGAAGAGCCCACGAAAAGAATGGCAACAAAAAGCGCTGCGACGAATGCGACGTATTGAGTTTTCAAGCTAGTCTTTCTCATCGCTGCGCTCCTTTCTAAATCTTAATCCAAAACCGTTATCGTTACGTCCTGAAGATCATAGGTTATCGTATTTCCATCGGTGATGGTCCCTGCGAAGCCATCCGCCGCCGTCTCGCCAATCTTAAATCCGCCCTTTCCCCAAAGAGAATTCCGGATGTAATGGTAGACCAGATCTTCGTTATAATCTATCTTAAAATAAATGTATGCCTTGTCATTCGTCATTTGTATCTGGCTGCTTGGAATCGTAAAGGAAATGCCCTTTTCCGTTCCTTCCATCTTCTTCCCGGTAACGTTAGCATTCTTTACGCCATTCACGGTTGTCACCGTATAATCCACAAAGGATTTCGGCGTAAGACTTGCCGCATTGTTCTGGAAATACGTCAGTGCTCCCACGTAGATTTCCGTTGAATTTGCGTTCTCGGGGATCACGCTGGTGGGGATCACGGCGCAGCTTACTTGAATGACGTTGGAAATGTATCTTGCGACGTTCCCCTGCGCATCTAAGTAATCCGCCTTGCACGTAACCGTCAGTTTCAGGTCCTTCCCCGACGGAATCCCGTAAACCGGCATCCTGACGTAAGCCGAAGTATACTTATTATGGTCACCGCCAAAAATCGCATCATAGGTATTCAGAACCGCCTGCGACGTATTGGTATACACGTCAACGTGATCGATCTGCGTAATGGCATCCGTCCTCGGCCTGGCGACGTACAGCACGTATGGCATCGCGCCCATGTTTACGCCTGCCGAAGTCACTCCCTCGCCATTACTTTGATTCTCCGTGACGCGCACGTACCAGGTACGTGTTGCAGGAATCATTGCAATGACCACAAAAGCCAACAGCAATGCATATGCCGGCAACCGGAATCGCCGCCACAAAGTCATTGCCTTTAACATGCGATCAGATATGGAGTTGTTATTGGATTCTTCTGATCTGTTCAATATCCGTTCCCCTTAAATCCATTTTCAACAAGCTTCCAAAGTTTACGTTCCACTTATAGTTTCCATATAAACGAAGGGACGCAGGTCATCCTACTCCTGCGTCACCCCCACAAAATTCACGTTTACGTTCAATCCCTTGGTATCCAAGTCAGATACTCCGATCAAAGCCTGCGCATCCGTTCCTTCCAGCCATACGTACATCCGTACCTGAAGACCCGTCGGCGTTGCCGTTCCAAGGGAAGTCTTTCCCGTTCCGGCAGAAAACGTATTCTCATCCGCACCAGCCACGGCTTGATAGGTACTGAGATTCGTCATAGTAAAGGCTTCCACCGTGCTGGCATCCTTTACGTTCGAGTAACCCGTAACTGCGCCGGAACTGTTTCCGGCTGCCGTCTCCGAGGTAGGCGCGTAAAAGATTTTCACGTCTCCAACTACGATTGCCACCCGGATGGCCTCATTCAAACTCTTGGCCGTGATGGCATTATCCTGATACGTTACCGTTATGGGATTCGTCGGATGTAAGTAAACGTCCATGCTCTGCTCATTCGTATAAAGGACGTAATCCTCATAGAGATAAGCCACTCTCTGATTGCTTCCCTCCAAGGAATTCAAATACGTTCCAACGTTATTTTCTTCCTTGACGGTTGTGGTCGACGCCGCGTTCCCTGCCGTCAGCTGGGTATATCCCGTGGCTACCAACGAGGCATTTCCGTTATTTATCACGTTGCTGAACTGGCTGGCATACCACCAATTCGTACAATTCTTTGTCGAAGCGGGGTAAAGCGCCGCATTCCCCTGCCATTCATGGGATACCGCCACGTAATAATTCTTCTGGGCCGGCAACGTCGTTCCCCTTTCGATGAACAGGGATGCCGTCGTCGTACTGGTAACCGTACTGGCTTGCTCTTCAACCTTCTCATTTTTTACAAACCATGCTTTCGTTACGTACGCAACCACTGCAGCGGTAAATATGATCAGTGCCAGCGCACATTCAGCCAGTTGTAACATAACTAAATGCTTTTGCTTTTTCAGCATGTCTTTTCTATTCTCTTCTGACACTTTATCACACCTCCCTGCTTCTTTGGATTATGATGCCATACCATCTTGCGTGGGGGGATTTTCGCAATGGGTATAGTTATACACAAATAATATCGGCAAGAATCCCAAAATTGTTTAGACTCTTGCCGATATTTTGTGTTTTTTTCATATTTTTACATCAATTACTCATAAATTGTCAGAATTTATTTGCAAAGCTCTGCAACCACCGCACCAATCTCTTTTCCGTCGGCCTTACCCTTCAATTCCGGCATCACGGCCTTCATGATCGCGCCCTTATTCTTCGTTGCAACCACGTCTGCAAATTTCTCCTGAAGGAATGCCTTGATCTGCTCAGCATCCATCATCTTCGGAGCAAACTCCTCAAATACGGCAAGTCTCGCCTGATACTCTGCCAAAAGCTCTGCCCTCTCCTTCGGGCAAGTTTCCACCTGCTCCTTCACGGCCTTCAGTTCCTTCAGGATCGCCTGATCTACCATCTCCTCAGGGATCGCCTCGCGGCAGCCCGCGTCAATGCCCGCCTTCTTCGCTGCGGAAACAAGCGTGGCAATGGAATCCTTTCTCGCCTTATCGCGAGCCTTCATTGCCTCGATCATGGCACTTTGTAACGTTTCTAACTTCATAATTTCTCCCTACCTTTCCAACAATATTTCCATGAAAAATTTATTTAATGCTTAGTATACCACTTTGCAGTCATGATTCGCAATAACCCGCAGGTAGAATCCACGGGCTTCGGTCCATGGCGTCTGTCCATGGCTTCCGTTCCCGGCCTCTGCGCCCTAAGATCAGATCACTCCAAGCGCCTTCAGCAAAAGAACCGCAAGTAGTACCGGCGCAACAAACTTGATCATGACGATGAAGAGCCCTCTCCGTCCAAACTTTTCACCGTTCTTTGTCACTTCTTTGATAATGACGTCAGGTTTTATGATCCAGCCGATCAGAATACAGGTTCCAATTGCCACGACGGGCATCATCAGGTTATTCGATACGTAGTCCATGATGTCGAGGATCTGCGCATCGGCACCGTTTGGAAGCTTGATATTGAAAAACAGCTTGTTGTAACCCATGCAAACAATAATTCCAAGGATCAGTGCGATTGCGCCCTCGCTCAGCACTGCCGTCTTACGCGTTACGTGGAACTGATCCATAAAGCTTGCCACGACTGCCTCCAGAATGGATACGGCGCTTGTCGTCGCTGCAAAAAGCACCATGGCAAAGAAGAGGCACCCCACGTATCCGCCAAAGGGTCCCATCTGCTGGAACACTCTCGGCAGCGACACAAACATCAATCCGGGGCCTGCCTGCATGCCATCCTTTCCCATAAACACAAACACGGCAGGGATGATCATGGCGCCTGCAAGGAAGGCAATGCCCGTGTCAAATATTTCGATCTGACCAATCGCCTTCGAGAGATTCGTGTCATCGCGCATATAGGAACCATACGCGATCATAATGCCCATGGCCACGCTCAGGCTGTAGAATAGCTGCCCCATGGCATCCATCATCGTTCCGGCAAAGCTCTTGAGCGAAAAGTCCGTGAAGTCCGGCACAAAGAGAATCTTTAAGCCTTCCATGCCCGTTCTCGTCACGCCGTCTGCATCCGTATAGGACAGCGTCAGCGAAAAGATGGAAATGATGAGAATCAAAATGACCAGGGCGGGCATCACGACCTTCGAGAATTTTTCGATTCCCTTGTCCACGCCGCCAAGCACGATGATCATGGAAAGAAACAGGAATACGATGGTCATGCCGATGGGCGACGAGGAATCCGAAATGAACGCGCCAAAGTATCCCTCCTCAGCCGTTTGGGCTCCGGAACCCGTCAGGAACGCCAGAAAATACTTTACGACCCAGCCGCCAATGACACAATAATACGGCATGATGATCATGGGCACCAGGCATGCCAGAATGCCCAGCGGTTTCCATCTCTTGCGAAGCTCTCCGTAGGCCGTCAGCGGGCTCTGCTTGGTCTTTCTTCCGATCGCCACCTCCGTGATCAAAAGCGTAAAGCCAAACGTCAGCGCCAGCACCAAATACACCACGAGGAACATGCCGCCCCCGTCTCTCGCCGCCAAATAGGGAAATCTCCAGATATTCCCCAGTCCTACGGCACTTCCTGCCGCCGCCAGTACAAATCCGATCGATCCAGTAAATGAATTCCGCTTTGTTGTTTCGTTTTCCATGTCGTCCCCTAACCATTATTGCATTATTATGACCCAACGCTTAGCGCTGATCACACTATATAAAATAACACTTTTTCATGTTTTTTTCAAACCTTTCTAATGCCTATCGACACTTTTTCCCAAAAGAAAAGCCCTCGTCAAAGCGAGGGCTAAATAAATGCGTATTATATTTCCGATCAATTTATGATGATAATCCAACTAAATGAATGGTAACGTTATAAAGGGATTCATCACCCGTAACAATGGAGGATATGCAATCTGCATCCGTTCCTTCCATCCAAACGTATACCTTCAGGACCACGCCATTATAATCTACGCCCGATGCCAAGCATATGTCGCTGGCCGTAGGAGTTTCATACACTCCGTTTGCATTCTTCACCAAAGCCCAACTCTGATCATCTGAACCAGAGATGTGTTTGTAAGTTGCATCCGTTGTCGTGTCAGAACCATTTGTTCCGTTATCCTTTACCACTCGCCAACCGTTGGAATCATCTGATCCACTGTAGCTAAAATCATTACCTGCGCCAGTTGGTTCTATCGGAGCATATACGGCTACCAACACGTCATTGATCGTAATTCCCACTCTCATGGAAGCAGCAACCTTGTCCGTAACGGTACCGTCTTCTCCCGTACGGGTCACCTGAATTGCTCCGCCTGCGGCAGCCCCGTCAAAGTATACGTCTGCATGTCCGGTATCCCGCATGGCATACAGGTTATAAACGCCCAAAGCATATGCATAATAATCCGTTCCGCCCAGGTTATACGTACCATCCTTAAAGCCACTGGCATCCGTTTCTAACGTAACCTTTTGATAGGTATTTACTTTTTGGAAATGATCTCCCCACAATGCCGGTACAAACCAATTGATTAGGTCATCCGTAGAAGCAGGACTAATCCCATGGCCTTCCACGGCAGCAACCGTCGCCGCTTCGCCTTGGTGATCTGGTAATTCGCCTACGCAAATCTGTAAAACCGCTCCATCTGCCGAAGCACTGATCGTTGCGGTTTTTCCCTCAACATGGTCTTGAGAGACATACCATGCATAGGTCGTCGTAACCAGCATGATAAATGCTACCGCTACCGAGAAAGCAGCAAAAAGAAGTTGAATTTTTAATTGTTTGATCAATTGTTTGTTTTTCTTCACTTCTTCTCACTCCCTTCTTTCTCATATTTCCTTACTAACCACTCATACCAAAAAATAGAAGCCGATGCTTCTATTCTTTGGTATGCCCTCCGTTTAAGGCACGGAGGGCTTACTTATGTTTTACTTTCCATTAATCATAATGATATGATTAGTTACCAGAAGTAGATGCTGCTGCATCATCAGCCGTGAAGGTCAAGGTAGCACTTACGGAACCGAGAAGAGCGATTTGATCCGTATTTACTACAGATACGGCACCATCATAATACAGATAAACGTCTACAATCTTATCACTGATCGCACCGGAAGTAGCAGGGAAAAATGCGGTAGAAGCTTCGCCAGTCAAATAAGCTGCCGTAGTAGCAACGCCATTTGCACTTCTGCTTTCAGCTGCAGTCAAACCGGAAATATTCTGAGCTGCCGCAGTGTCCGTATAAGTCGTAACCAAATTACCATCCTTATCATAGATGGCAACTTCTGCATCACATACTACCATGATTCTCAGAGCATCATCGATTGTATCGTTGTCAGTAGCCGTCACAGCTTCAACTCCGGAAACGCGAAGGTTCTTAAACTGACCCTGAGTGGTTCCATTCGTACCAACGTGGAAGGTCTGCTTTAAATAATACTTTGTTTCATCAGCGGCCTGTACAATAAAACGGGTAGCCGTTTTTTCAGTTGCAGCATTAGACGCCGTTGCATAAGCCGATTCCCACTTAAAGGTAGTAGCCGCATCGTTTGCCTCTACCATCTGAACCGGGAACAAGGTTGCATTCGAAACTCCAGTAGTTACAGAAGTCGTCACGGTACTTGCAGCGATCGCATCATTGGAAATTACAAGGAACGGTGCGTTTGACTGTGCGGAAATGCTTGCCGTCGTAGCAGTAACGTTATTGTTCGTTACAAACCATGCATACGTGCTGGATCCGAGAGCTACCGTTGCAACTAAGGTCATGGCAATTGCTGCCGCCAGTTGCTTTCTTAATGATTTAACTGTCATAATATTGTCCTCCTTTTTAAGTATTCCGCTTCAGTTGATTCTGCCGCGGTAGACAGCCGATCGTAAGGGATTGGGGCTTAAGTATTAGCTCCTCTCCTTCCAAAGCGAAGTTGATCGGGCTTCGCTCCGTCGTCCTTACGTTCCGATACCATCGTTCGGATCCGTCCTGTTAACAGATCATACTCCCACCGGGCCCGGTTAAAAGAGTACATCTCCTTCACCCGCCGGTGAGGATACCATCTTTTAATAGGAGGGACCGAGTTCATAGATTCTGGAACAAAGGACCGATATTCAATTTTTATACTAAACGATGCAATGCATCGAAAGTACCAATGGGTAGAGTACCTCTTGTTTTATATATCGTCTTCATTTTACAATAGTTTAGAAGTTTTTTCAAGTATTTTTTACATATTCGTACAAAAAACGCCATTTGTAAATCGATTTTTTATGGAATATGCTGAATTTCAAGGAACTGTTTTGTGCATTTTAGTTTCTATTTCCTATTGGTTTCTGCGATTCTCCCATGTTACGTCGCCTGAATTGTAGTAGCTGGGAGCTTCGTTTCCTGCCGCGCTGATAGGTTTGTCTCCAGACAAGGTATCCTTTACGTCCCGGATAAATTTTGCAAGCAGGCTTGTTTCCTCTTGATCCATGGCGTCGATGGTCATGCTGAACTGCACGCTTCCGCCAACGATGGAGTCAACGCATTCCGGATCCTCGCCTTCCATCCAGATTACGATGGTGTACTTATCTACGTTACCAACGAGGAAATTCTCCTCCGCGTACGAGCATACGATCTTGTTGCTTTCGAAATTCTCGCATCCGTCTTCCGGACCGCCGTCCTTAGCAGGCATCGCGTAAACAGTTCGCTCGCCGTTCCGCCAGATTGCAATGCGCACTGCTTCCTCTGCACCTTTTGCACAGGCATCCAAGTGCACTCTTGCAAGATACTTCACGTCTTCCTTTCCGGCATTTCTCACGTAATAGGTATACGCCATGTAATTGTAACCGTTGTGGTCGCCGTCGACGTCATCGATATTGTCCGGCAGGTCGCTTATGGTGATGTTTGTCGCATCCTGCACGGTCTTTACCACAAGACGTGCCGTGGGATCATCAAACGTCCCCTTATCATCGATTGCGATGCCTTTCCGATACAGTTCCAGACGATTCAAGTTGATGGTAAAGTTACCCATCTTCTCCTGCATAAACGCAAGCACAAACAAAAATGCGATCAAAAGCAACAGCACCAACAAAATGATTCGCATTTTGTCCAAGCGAAGTAAGGCCGCACCGAGCTTCTTGATCCGGCGTCCCGGCATGTACATGGAGACAATGGCATCGTCATCCAGTTCATCGCCGTTCTCCGCCAGGAGTTGCTCTAACTTCTCAATGCGGACCAGCTGATCCTTGGAACCTCTCGGCTTCTTCTCAGTATTCTCTTGTGTCCCAGCCTTCTTTTTTCCCAGTTTCAAGTTTTGTTTCCTTCTTCTTGTCTAGATTTACGGTTACCGCGCAAGTGTCTTATAATTTATACTTTTCCTTTACGTTAGACAGATAATCCTGCAACTGCTCCTTCTCGGAGGAATCACTGAATCTAAATTGCAGACCGCAAAGGAGTCTGTACATGCTTCCCTTAGGAGCTTCACGCACCCAACAGACGTTTCCAATTTCGGTTAGGGCCTGACCTTTCACGCTGGTACCAACTCGGGGAAGATCCAGCGTCACGATCTCTCCAACGTCAAAGTGTCTGTTCATAAATACTGCGGCACCACCGGCAGATACGTCGAGGGTCATGCCGTCTTCCTTCGGGATCTCGCCGTCAGCATTAAGTTCCCAAGTCTCCTGGCTGTACTCGATGCGAAGCGTAACCTTAACACGCTCGTCAGCACGCTGGAAGAATTGTCTCTGTTCGGAAACCCTTCTGATCTTCCAGTATCTTCTTACGCCTTCCTTTACGGTATCATCCACGTAACCCGCAAAGATCATGGCATCGCTTCCGCTTCCATACTGAATCAGAAGCTTCTGGCTCTCATCCACCTCCAACGGTTTCCCGTTTACCACGGGAATGGAGATCAAGAATGCGGATTCGTTGAGAGACTTGTTAAATGTGCATATCATGTTGAAATTAGGTTCCTTACCTAATTCCGCGTCATATGCCATCCTAAGTTTTGTGCCGGCCTTAATCTTTAATGCTCCTGCCATAGTTTTCTCCTTTTACGGATCTCAGTTTTTCCCGTCGTTATTTTCTTGTAAATCTAAGCTTTTCCCTTCATCACTTTCTTGCGGTTCCGCATCTCCCCCGCCAATATCCTCCTGAGGTTCTGCGTCTTTCTCTCCATCATCCTCCTGAGGTTTCGCGTCTTTTTCTCCGTCATCCTCCTGAGGCTCTGCGTCTTTCTTGCCGTCATCCTCCTGAGGCTCTGCGTCTTTCTCGCCGTCATCCTCTTGTGATTCCGCGTTTCCCTGTGCTTCCTGCGCCTGCGCCGCCTTCTTTTCCCGAAGAGCCGCCAGGGCTTCCCGCACTGCCGCCTCCTCTTCTTCCTTTACCAGCTTCTTTGCTGCCGAAATGCCGTCAAAAACGCTTCGGAGCAACATCACGACCAGCGGGATCAGGATCAACGGAATAAAGACAAGCGGATTGGAAATCAGCTTTACCAATTTCCCCAGGAACAGGGAGGTAAAGACCACTTTGCCGATCAGATCCTCTGCCCGCGTCGGGTAACGATCCTCAATGTTGTTGGCATCACCCTTGGTGATGATCAGCCGTCTTCCCTCATCCTCTTCAAACCGAAGAATGCGGTGCGTGTTTGGTTCACCCAAAAGGGACGGATCCCTGGAATAAAACGTGATTACGTCGCCCACGCCTATGTCTTCCGTCTCAACGCGCTTTACTACGATCAGCGAATTTGTGGGAATCGTCGGCTCCATGCTCCCCGTCATCACGCGAAACAGGGAGTATCCAAAGAAGTTGGGCGCCTGTCCCGGTTTTGCCATTACGACGCTCAGCAGCGCCAAGACGGAAACAACAATGATGAGGATGGAGACCACGTTCATGAGCTTTAGCAATATGTTTTTAATGCGTTTCCCCATGCTCCTTACTTATTGTCCTCATTTCTGTCATAATCACTGTAATGCTTCTTCGCCTTACGGCTAGCGAAAATGTATTGCGACAGCGAAGTTGCGTCAGCCTTATCCTGAGCGAGCTTCGCCTTTTCAAGCGCTCTGTCTCTCTCGTCCTCCAGCATGGTCACGCGCTTTTCCGCATCCTTCCAGGAAGCGGAAGCATCGTCAAGCTGCGCGCGCAGGTCGTCGATCTTCTTTTGGGAAACGGCCAGCATCTCCTTGTTCTTTCGTTCCTTTTCCGCATACTGGGCCTGGAATTTCTCGACCTGTATCTGAACCTCTTCCTGAATGAAATTATTGTGACGATCAAGCTCACGCTGCATCTGCTCGATCTTGGCATCGGCTTCCTGCTTGGTTCTCGCTGCCTTATCATCGCCTCGCTTCTCGGCAAGAGCGATCTGCTCCTGGGCTGCCTTACGGACTCTGGCAAGCTGGTTCTCGAGATCAGCCTTCTCCTTCGCTGCAGCCTCGCGGATCTCCTGTTTCGTTTGCTCAAGCCGCGTCGAGGCTGCTTCCTCGGCCATGGCAAGGCGCTCGTCTGCCTCTGCCTTCGCCTGTGCAATCTGTTCCTCGGCCCTGGCGTTGGCCTGCTCCTGCACCTCGGTAATCTGACGTTCTGCCTGTTCCCGTGCCTCGGCAACCTGCGCGTCCGCCTGTTCCTTTATCTCGGCGATCTGGGTCTTTGCCTTTTCTTCTGCTTCCGCGATTCTTGCGTCCGCCTGGGACTTCGCCTCGGCCACCTGAGCCTGAGCCTGCTCCTTTGCTTCCGCAACCTGGGCATCTGCCTGCTTCTTTGCCTCGGCCGTCTCCGTCTGGGACTTCTTCTCAGCTTCCGCTATGCGGGCATTGGCCTGTGCCTGTACGGCGTCAACCTCTTTCTGGGCCTTTTCCTTGGCTTCCGCTATGCGGGCATCCACCTGTGCGATCTTTTCGCTCGCTTCCTTCTCAGCTGCGGCAACCTTGTTCTCCGCATCCTGCTTCGTCTTTGCGATCAGGCCGACTGCCTCACGCTTCGTCTGTGAAAGCTGTTCGCTTGCTTCCTGCTTGGCGGTCTCCAATTCAGCCTCTTTTTCAGCAAGCTTCTTTGAAAGATCGTCCTCCATAAACTTCGACTGCTCGACAAGGAGCTCCTTCTCCTGCTTGAGCATATTCTTTTCCTGCTTCAGGGAATTGTTTTCCTCGAAGAGTTCGTCTGCGCGCTTTACCGCTTCCTGTGCCTGAGTGTTTGCAGCCGCAACCCTGCTCTCGGCTTGTGCGATCTGCTCGTCGGAACGTTTCTTTTCCTCTGCAATGGATTCCTCGGCAAGGTGCATTGCTTCCGTCACGTCGACTTCTGCCTTCTGCTTTGCTTCTTCTGCTGCGGCATTTGCTGCTGCGATCTCTTCGTCTGCCTTGCTTCTCATCTCAGCAATCTGCGTCTCAGCTGCCTGCTTCGTCTCTGCGATCTCGGTCTCTGCCTTCTGCTTCGTCTCTGCGATCTGGGCTTCAGCTTCCTGCTTTGTCTTCTCAGCGTTCTCGTTTGCTTCCAATACAGCCAGGTCAGCCAGTTCCTTCGCCTCAGCGATCTCGGTCTCTGCCTTCTGTTTCGTCTCAGCGATCTCGGCTGCTGCCTGCTCCTTCGCCTGCGCGATCTCGGTCTCTGCCTTCTGTTTCGTCTCTGCGATCTCGGCTGTTGCCTGCTCCTTCGCCTGTGCGATCTCAGCCTCTGCCTTCTGCTTCTCGCTTGCGATGGTCTCTTCCGCAAGACGCATTGCCTCGTTTACGTCATTCTCAGCCTTCTGTCTTGCTTCCTCAGCTGCGGCATTCGCTGCAGCGATCTCCTCATTAGCCTTGCTTCTCGTCTCAGCAATGGTCTCGTTAGCCATTTGCTTCGTTTCTTCGACGGCTATGTCAGCCATCTGCTTCGTCTCGGCAATTTGAGCGTCAGCCTGTTGTTTTACCTGTTCTGCATTTGTATTTGCTGCAAGCACGGCTGCTTCTGCCGCCTGCTTGATCTGAAGAACCTGCGTTTCAGCATTCTGCTTGATCTGCAGGATCTGGGCTTCTGCCATCTGTTTTGTTTCGGCAATCTGTGCCTGTGCCTCGGCAACCTGTGCCTGAGCCTCGGTAACCTGCGCATCCGCCTGTTCCTTCGCCTCTGCGATTTCTGCCGCTGCCTGCTCCTTCGTCTGCGCGATCTCTGCCGCTGCCTGCTCCTTCGCCTGCGCGATCTCGGCATCAGCCTGCTGCCTTACCTGCTCAGCGTTTGCCGTTGCCGCTGCTACCGCCGCCTCGGCTGCCTGCTTTGTCTCTGCAACCTCGCTTGCCGCCTGCTCCTTTGCCTCAGCGATTTCTGCCGCTGCCTGCTCCTTCGCCTGCGCGATCTCGGTGTCAGCCTGCTGTCTTACCTGCTCTGCGTTTGCCGTTGCTGCCGCAATGGCCGACTCCGCTGCCTGCTTCGTCTCGGCAACCTCGCTTGCAGCCTGTTCCTTCGCATCTGCGATTTCTGCCGCTGCCTGCTCCTTCGTCTGGGCAATCTCGGCGTCCGCCTGCTGTCTTACCTGCTCAGCGTTTGCCGTCGCCGCTGCGATGGCCGCCTCGGCTGCCTGCTTCGTCTCTGCGACTTCGCTTGCTGCCTGCTCCTTCGCCTCAGTTATTTCTGCTGCCGCCTGTTCCTTCGCCTCCGCGATCTCTGCTGCCGCCTGTTCCTTCGCCTCAGTAATTTCTGCTGCCGCCTGCTCCTTCGCCTGCGCGATCTCTGCCGCCGCCTGCTCTTTCACCTGAGCGGTCTCTTCCTCTGCCGCTGCCTTGGCCGCCTCGGAATCGCTTGCCTTCTGCAACGCTTCCGTCTTGGCCCTTTCCTCTTCCTCAGCCTTCAGCTCTGCAGCCTGTTTCTGCATCAGAAGCTCCGTCACCTGCTGCTGTAATTCGATCATCTGGGCATCCATGTCCTCGAGAGACTGCTCAGCCTTTGCCCTTTCAGCCTTCTCGACTTCCAACGCCGCTTCAGCATCCAGCTGCGCCTGCGTCACCTCTTCGATGATGACCTTACGGATCTCCACGTCCTCAATGTTATAATCATCAACGATCTCTTCCTGGATCTTCTTGATGAATTTGGGCTTGATCTTCCGGCGTTTCTCAGCCAGAACCGTTTCCACGTCACGCTTGTCGGTCTCAAGCAAGCTCTTGAATACCGCATAGTTCGTGATCAGGTTGGAATACATCTGGAAGAGGTATTCCTCATCAAATTCCAGGGAGGAATCCCGGATTTCGATGGAATATCCAACGTCGTCATAATTCTCCAGAAACTGCCAGAGAGAATAACATGCGCGGTAATGCGGATCCTTCATGATCAGGTTGGTGCGCTGGATGGGGCTTCTCACCTTTGAGCATCCTGCCATCAACTCACAGAAGGAGGAATTCTTTATGGCCATTACAAGTCTTCTCACGCGGTCAATGCGCATGAAAAGGTTCATGTTGTCAGAATCATTTTCCACGTAGCTCTGACGATTCTTAATGGTCATTTCGATCTTATAGCCGATCTCTTCGTATGCGTCATCAATCTTTGTCTCGTAGCTTAAGCTGTCCTGCGTCTCATCGCCCGTGGACCAGAAGATCAAGTCCGTACGCTTATCGATGAAGGTTACCAGCCTCTGGATCAAATGATAGACAAAACGGTTTTCATACAAGTCATACGTCTCATCCACCGTAACGTTCAAAATGTGCGTCGGCTGGATGTCTCCGTCATCACTGCTGGCGATAAACTGCGTGTTCATGCTCAGATGGCGCACGCTGTCTGCCGTGATCTTCTTTGCAAGTGCTACCGGCACCACTTCTTCCGTCGTCTTGATGTACCGTCTCGGTTTGTCAATGATCACCGCGATGTCATCCAGACATTCCTCAATTGCGGTGAGCCATGCTTCGTCCACCACCTTGTGCATCACCTGATGGCGCTGTTGCAACACGTTTGAACCCGCCTGGATCATCTCAAACAGATACTGGAAATACCGGTCACGCTCAAGCGTACTGCCGATCTTGTTCACGTACTTTAGATACAAATCATTGATCGAATAATCCGCCATAAACAACTACCCCCAAAGCCCATATATTGTAATGCGCAAACCCCTGTCATTAATAGAAATTCTGAATTCTGGTCAGGTATGCCCTGCTGTCTTCCATCTTTGTCTTTCCGAAAGTCTTGTCAACGTATTCGATGAGTTCCTTGATCTCATCACGCACAAAGGATACGTTCAAGCTCTCAAACTTCTTCAAAACCTTACGCGCAACGATGTAATCCAATCCATCGATCTCCGTGCCGCCGCATGCCACGTACACGGGAATGAAATCGTACATCTGCTTGATGATACGATTACCAAATGCAAGCTTGAAACGCGTCTGCAGATACAGATCGAGACGGTTCATCTTCTCCATGGTTGCATCGCTGATCGGGTAATCGCGCTTCGCCTGCTCAAAGAGCGCCTGCAAGTGCATGAAAGAAATACTACATGCAGGATACGGCTCACATTCAAACGTATTTGCACGATCGTTAAGTTCAATGGGAATTGCACGGTCGTAAACCTTATCCGTGATGGTGAAGGTGGAATCATCGTTATTTGCCGTACCGACAAACCATACGCTTTCGGATACCATGATCTTGCCGTCCACGACGTGTGCGGGGTCCTTCGGCCATCCGGTGGGAACCAGGTCGATCACCCACTCATCATGACTGGGCATTTCCAATACGGACAGCATTTCCGCGAAATAGTACTCGATACGCGCCAGGTTCATCTCGTCAAGTACGATCAGGCTGGGATCATCGCGATACGTCGCTTCATACAAAGCCCTTAAAAACTCCGTCTCATTAAAGCGCTTGGAGAATTCATTAAAGTAACCAAGCAGCTCCGTGCGGTCCCTGTAGGAAGGCTGTACGGAAACGATGGTGGACGGATTTCCCATGTAACGGCTAAAGGAGTAAGGAAGACTCGTTTTACCGGTACCGGAAATACCTTCCAGGATCAAGAGCTTGCTGGCTGCCATGCCAGCCACAAAACGCCTTACGACTTCAGGCGTGTAATACAGCTTCATCTGACTTGCGGCATAAAGCCTAAATCCTTCCGTAAACTGCTGCAGCGTGATGGAATTGTCATACTGCGGCTTCACGTAATCTGCATATTTTTGATCCACGAGAGAAAGCTTCGGGAAACGAATCGCCTTGATCTGCGTCGTATCCTCCGACATGTCCTTCTCCACCGTGATGGTTCCAAGACGCTTGCCCTCTCCCACGTTCTCCACGTTGACGTCAGCTCCACTGGGCATCGCTTCGCCGTTAGGTCCATACTCCGGTGCAACGCCGCCAGTCACGTTTCCTACGGTGTGCAACTTGTCATCCGTCAGCGCGGAAGCGCCCATGTAAGGGATTCTCTCCGTTCCGCCCATGGCGTTAACCTTAAGTGCAAGAAGCTTATTCTTCTCATCGATCAGGTCGAGCACCTGCTTATTCAGACGACCAATCTCGCGATACAACGTCGAATTATCCTCATGATCTGCCTTGAGCCGGAGGTTAAGATACCAATGCCGCGCCAAGAGCACCACGATCAATACCGGAATGGCAATTAGGATTAGCGCCAAAAGCAGCGCCAAAATCTTTGCCGGTGCTGACAGCGTCCAAAAGTAACTGCCAAAGATCGCCGCATATTCTGCCCATCCCGTGAATAATAACCGGAATAATGCCACAAAACACTGCGCTATGTTATAGATGATCTTCGCTATCAGTTCGTATGCCAGTTTTAAGAATTCACTCATCCGCCTTCGTCCCTTCTGCTTGTGCCAGTTTTGCTTCTGCCTCTTCCTTGATGCGCTTAGCTTCGGCCAGGGCTGCCTCTGCTTCTGCCAGCTTAGCCGCCGCCTCAGATTCCTTCTGTGCAACGTCCGTTGCTTCCTCTGCGGCAATGGCCTTCTTCAGATTGATGCTGACCATGATCAGGTGATATACCTGATAGATGAAGAACAGCAACATCGGGAGAACGATCACCAGAAGGAAACCGGTACTGCTGGACAGGAAGGTCATAAACCTGCCCATGGCAGGAAGCCTCGTCACGTACTTACCTACAATGTCACCGTCCGAGATCATGTGCGTATCCGCCATGGCATTGTTGTCACCCTTTGTGGTATAGCTTCTGGCTACTCCATTGTCCACAATGCTGATAATGCGGTGCGTATTCAATGCGAACTCATTATTGATGATGGTGTGAAACGTAATGACGTCACCCTCAACCAGCTTCTTAACGTCACAAGCCTTAATAATGATCAGGTCGCCTTCATTAAAGGTTGGCGCCATGGACGGCGACTTAACGATCAAAGGCGTATATCCCGCAACGCGCGACACGCTCTTTTCATCCCTGGTCGCAAGCGTCGTAAACGTGAACAACGCCATGATCAGAATGATCGCCCATAGTAATACGCTTAATAAAATCTCCGCTGCTTTTTTCACTGTTTTCATACCCGCTGTCTCCCTCACGCGATTAGTTTATTATCTGGATCCGTCCAAAATCTTGTGGTTTTCATCCGTTCCCACAAATCTTAAGCTGATGCTGTAATCCGCCTTTCGAAGCTGATCGGTGCATTCCGGATCTGTTCCCTCAAGCCATACCCGCAGGATCACGGGCTTATTTTCATATTTCTTTGCCCAAAAGAGCTGGTTGTTTTCACTCAGTTTCATGTGCTCGCCGTCACTTAATCCAAAGGTTTTTACCTTCCCCTTTTCCGTGGCGGCGTCTCCCATTCCGGGATCGTACACAAAGGTGTTGCCGTCTACGGTAAAGCTGATCCTCATTGCTTCCGGCAAGTTCTTGTTGGAGGAGGATATCCCCGTTCCATTTTTCTGGCCTTCGCCGTTGGCGCTGGTAAGATGGATCAGCATGTCGTCCGTCGCCATAAAGTGTAGCGTAAACTCCAGGTACGAACCGCTCTTATCCGAAACTACCGTTCCGTCCTCAAACTTGAAGGTCTTGTAATCCGAGGTAGTTACGGGCTCCAATGGAACCGTCCTCATGTCAAACCCTTTGTCCTTCTTGATCCGATCTGCGATCTGCCCAAAATTCAAGGTTTTAACGTAATCCTCGTATTTTTCGTGCGGATCCAAGTCGAACCGGAGATTCGTTCCGGAAGTCACTTCCATTCCCATGCTGTAGACCTTCGTGAAATTCGCGATGGTAAACCATGCCACGGAGGCTGCCACAATGCTTGTAAGCGCGATGAGCGCCAAGAGAATGGATACGTATAATCTTTTTGCTTCCGGACTCTTTTCTTTCTTACGTTTCTTTTCTCCCATCAATTCGCCCCCTCTGTCAATACGCCATAGAAGGCCAAGTGCAGATTCAAAGAATCCAGTTTTGTCACGTCCGAGCAATCCGGATCGCAACCCTCCAGATAAAAGTATACGTCAACCGCATAAATGCGATTTAATTCCATCATGATCAGGGGTTCGACGGATGCATTTCCGGATAGCCCGTCATCTCCCACCATAAACCTTGCCATCGGCAGGGAGGGGTCTCCTGCAATCTGCATGGGATCCGTTGATCCGTTGATCACCTGCCCCGGCTTGACTTCCGTCCCGTTCAGCACGGCGTTGGAAATCTGCTGTGCCGCCGGATTATTAGACTCGCTCAGCCTCAGAATTCTGGTGTTGCCCCCGTCGAAAAGCAATCCCAGTCTTGCCGCGTTTACAACATACCCGTTCACGTTCTGTGCAAAGTTCCCGCCGGCAGATTCAGCTCCGTCCAGGTAAAGTGCCAGCTTTCCGCCCTCATGTCCCTGCGCGGCTGCCCTTAAATATACTCTGCCGTGATAAACGTATTTCTCTCCAACGATCTTTTCGAAATGAATTGCCTTTCCGTCCACGGTCCCCGCATTGGTGACAAACGTCCGCAGGTCCGCGGTGGATACTGGCATCAGCATCTCTGAACTGGAGGCGTTCACCTGCGCCAGGGCTGCTTCACTTCCCGCCTTGAATCCGTCTCCCCCGGTGGAACTGATCTGCAATTCCACGGTGTCCGTGCCAGACCGTCCCTCCACCCGGTTCGTATTTACGATGCTGTTGGAGGAGAACCACGCATACGTTGCTGCCGAGAACGTAAGCAGCGCCGCAAGAATGGTGACGCAAGTATAAATGCTTTTCAAGATACTGCCGATTCCCAAGGATTTTTCCTTCTCTTCACGAACGGATTTTTCTTCTTTAACTTCGCCCACGCTTCTCCTCCTTTCCCGGATGCCTTATCCGAAAATAATCTTACGTCTGGCCCGCTACTTCGCCGTCACGCCGGCAAAAGATAACTGAAGAATGGCCTCTCTGTCTTGTACGTCGTTGATGCAGTTTTCGTCACAGCCCTCCAGATAGAGCCAATACTCTACGACGGCTATTTCGTTTGCACCGATGGTGCACAACGGTTTTCTTCCCGCCATGGGTAATTTCTGCGCTCCCGTCACTGCAAAATAATCTGAAAGGCCTTCTGCCGGATCTGCCTTGAAATTGGGCGATCCGTCCGCCGCCACGGAACCTACGACGACGTTCTTTTCCGTCGTCGTCCAGATTGCCTCAGCCTTGGATACGTCTCCCATTTCATTTAACGAAAAGATATATTGGGAAGTGCCTGCCTCCGTCTTGAACCGGATGCCCAGCCTAAGCGCCGCCAGCATTTGCCCGCCATTCCCAAAATCCAAGCCTTCGCGATTGAAATATACGTTGCAGTCATCCTTTAAGCTTTTCAGATAGATGGTTCCGTGAATGGTATGATCTCCGATCAAATTGTTTCCGTCCGTAAAACGAGTGGAGATTCCCTCCCGGTTTTGTTGATTTGCAACGTAAAAATGCTCTAAGTCCGCCGTGGAGACCGGCTCGAGATCACCGCTCACGCTCTGCGGCAAAACGCACGTCACTTCAAATTCCGCATCCGGATTTGCATCTGCATTCGGCCGTGCCGAGATCAAAAGTGCCACCTCGCCGTCGCTGATCGTGCTGCTGATGGGCTCCACGTTTGTCGCGGGATTGAAGGTAAACCACGCAAACGTTGCCCCCGCTACCGTCAACAGGGAAAGAAGAACCCAGATGACGGAAATCCATATGGTGAATGATTTTTTCTTCATCCCGTCACCTCCGTCTAGCCTTCAGTCGTCTTTCCCGCAAAAGAAAGAGCTATCTTATTCAACATTTTTCCAACCAGATTGTTGTAACAGTCCTTATCGCACCCTTCCAGCCATACGTAGACGTCAACCTGAACGGGAAGCCCGTAACCGCCGTCAGCTCCGCCCGCAAGTTCAAACATTGCAAGCGACTGATCCGTCACGGTCGTGATACCCGTGTTACTGTCGTACTGACAGAAGTTCGCCGCCGTGTACAAATGCTCCATGGGGATCGTCGTTCCGTCCGTCTTGGAGGAATCCAGAACGTATCCATCTTCTCCCGTTGCCGTATTATAATGTGCCTGGGGATTGTTTTCCTCGTTGATGGCGAACACGTACTCCTTTACGGCAGGTTGATCCTTCCCGGGATCATGGATCACAAAACCGATCCGGATTGCAGTGGAAATGGGATTATTGGGATCGTCGTCCTCAAAACCAATGTTGGAGAGATAAATCATTTGCTTATCGCCTCCGACGCGTACGTAAAGCGTCGTCTTGTAATAATCATTGGTCTCTACTTCGCCAAAGAGGATGGCTCGCCTGTCCTTCATGTATCCTTCCTGCGTAAATTCCGTCACCTTTTGGAATCCGCCCAGAATCCGGTCAGTTGACACGGGATGCAGGGCACCGTGGAATTCATCCATCAGCGCGGAGCTTCCGTACTCACCGTCATACTGATTACTGATCTGGAGGCTACTGCCCGTGCCTACGGCCATGCGAATATTAGAAGTCTTCGCTCCCGTCTGGTAAATATACCAGGCAAACGTTACCGTCACCAGGGAGGAAAAGGATACCAGCAAAACGATGGCCGTAATCAAAAGCCGAAATCGCATGCGGTTTTTGGAAACTTTCTGCTTCCCATTTGGCCTGGTTTCAGCGCCATTTTCGCCAATGGTCTTCATAGCCGTCTCCTCCTTTCCTGCTCAATTTTTTTTATATAATTGTTATCGACGTGGCTCCCCCCTGAGTATAGTCTCCCATATTTACCGATATTTTAGCACAATTTCTGTCATTATTCAAGCATTTTGCCAAATATTCCACTGTTTTCGCGCATATTATTGTCAGATAATAACAAAGCCCGCACGTCCGCCGCAAAAAAAGCGGCTTGTCCAATGACCAGCCGCCTTAAAGCAAGATAATGCAATTATACAATTCCCAGAAAATCCACAATCTGCTGGCCAAAAAGGATCGCCGCCGCGAGTCCCGCACCAAGTGCAAGGGCCAGTTTGAAATGCTTTCCAACAGGCTTTTTTCCTGCGATCAAGACGGCCAGCAACTCCACGAGCGCAATCACAATCGCAGCCGGAAGTGCCGCCAAAAGAAGCTTATCCCATCCGATCACTGCTCCCACAAGCGCCGGCATCCAGGCAAGCCCAAGAGGGATTGACTTCTTAAACGCAAGTGCAAAGATCGCCACAAAAATGCTCAGGCAAAAAGCTCCGATCAGTCTGTCCGTCCAAAGAACCTCGGGCATCGTAAAAATCCCAACGACTGCGATCACGGCAAGAGCGATCACCGTTCCGCGCTTCACCACGCCCATGTCGATCTGAATGAAAGTGATCACCGTCAAGGCCCCGATCAGAGAAAATGCGGTAAGTCCCGCAAGGATCATACCGTAAAAATCTCCTGTCGCCGTCTCTGCAATGCTCCCAACGGTCTTTCCAAAGAAAATCCAGAAGCTTGCGATGGCGCTGCAGCCTCCGAATACCTCGATCAGCACGTCCCTGCATCCAATCTTGGAGCCACAGTTCTTACACTTTCCGCCGAGGCAGACGTAGCTTACCACCGGCACCAATTCCATCGGCGAAAGCAGTTTTCCGCATCCCGGGCAATGGGATCTGGTCTTTACAAACTCCTCTCCCCTGGGCACTCGGAAAATGACCACGTTGAGAAAGGAATATACGCTGGCGCCCAGGAAGAACAAAAAGATGCTGAAAAGAATCTTAAACCATAACGGTAAAATCATAAAACACCTCCCAAATTCCATTCAGCCCCTTACATCTTTTCCGGAGCTTCAAATCCCAAAACGGAAATGCAATCCAGCATAACGTCCTTAACAAGGGAAAGCAGCGCGATCCATCCGGCTTTCTTTGCCTCGTCCTCCTCCGTCAGGATCTTGGTCTCATGATAGAAACGGTTGAAATCATTGGCAAGCTCATACACGTAGGCGCAAACCCGGTGAGGCGCAAGCTCTGCTGCCGCTCCCTCCATCATGGAATGGAACTGCAAAAGTTGCATTACGAGTGCCTTCTCGGAATCGCTCTGCGCCATGCCAAGCTTTGCCGCCGATGCGTCCCCGCCCTGCTCCGCATACTTCGCAAGAATGGATTTGATGCGGACAATGGTATAAAGAATATAAGGGCCAGTGTCTCCTTCAAATGAGGTAAACCTGTCCATGTCAAAAATATAATCCTTGGAAGCCTGATTCGACAGATCGCCGTAGATCAGTGCGGCGAGCGCCACCTGGTTTGCCACCTTGCGCGCTTCCTCCTCGGACATCTCCCTGCCCTCACGGATCTTGCGGTACATCTCATCTTCCGTGTCCTGAATGAGGCGTTCGAGGCGCATCACGCCCCCGTCGCGGGTCTTAAAGGGCTTGCCGTCCTGTCCGTTCACGGTGCCGAAACCGATCCAGTCAAGCTCCACCTCAGGCTTTACAAGCTTCGTCTTCCTTGCGCAACGGAATACCTGCTGGAAATATAAATCCTGACGCTTGTCCGTCAGATAAATGATCCGGTCAGGATTAAACTTTTGAACGCGGTCCATGATCGTGGCAAGGTCCGTCGTATTATACAGGGATGCGCCGTCCGACTTCAGAATCATGCAAGGCGGCATCTCCTTCGTATCCGTCTCTTCCTTCACGTCAACCACAAGCGCCCCGTCACTGATATATGCATAGCCGCCGTCTTTCATGTACTGCACCATTTCCGGGATCAAGTCCTTGATCGTGCTCTCGCCGTTCCAAAGATCAAACTCGCAGTTCAACGTCGTATAGACCTTTTTCAGATCCTTGATGGAAACCTCGCGGATCATCTGACCAAGTGCCCAATAACCGCGAACGCCCTGCTGGAACTTGTAGGTTGCCTCCATGGCCTTCGCCTTGTACTCCGCGTCGGACTTAGACCGTTTGCTGGATGCGGGGTAAATCTCCTCCAGCTCGGAAATGTCAAAGGGGGCAATCTCAGGATACTCTCCCTCATAGCTCTCATCAAAATAAACCCAATCCGGATAACGCTCCTTCAGGCCTGCGATCACAAGGCCCATCTGCAAGCCCCAGTCGCCGAGGTGCGCATCACCAATGACTTCATGTCCCACGTAACGGTTCATGCGCTTTACGCACCCGCCAATGACCGCAGAGCGCAGATGTCCTACGTGCAAAGGCTTGGCCACGTTGGCTCCGCCGTAATCGATCACAAGCTTCTTGATCTTTTCAGGCTTTTCCAGGCCAAACTTTGGCTCCTTTGCCATCACCTCGAGCAACTTGACCAAATACTCTTTCTTTAATTTCAGATTCAGAAAACCGGGCGCCACGGCATTTACCTCTTCAAATGCCTCGCTGCCCCCAAGCTTCGCAGCCACCTCGTTCGCGATCATGATGGGTGCCTTGTGATACTGCTTTGCCCCCGCCATTGCGCCGTTGCACTGGAATTCACAGAGGTCCGGTCTGTTGGACAGTCCCACCTTTCCAAGCGCCGCGTCATATCCCGCCGCCTCAAAAGCCTGTCCCATCTCCTCCGAAAGCAACTCTAACAACTTTTTCATACAAAATACCTCACTTGCAAATTATTAAAGGCATTGTAGCACAATCCCACCAAAAATGTAAAGTGCTTTAGCGCTCCTTTAAATAATCCCTCACGTTCTCTTCCCTCTCACCAAATGAGCTGGTTTTCACCGCGTCACTTAACGTGATCAGCGCGGCGATCAGAAACGCCAGATATCCGCCGGCGATAATGCCAATGATCAACAGTAATGCGTCACTCATGATTCGTCACCTCACCATTCAATATGTTTTCAGGCATGCGCAAACGCGTAACCTTTTCGCCTCTCCGCAGTTTTTGATACAGCTTCGTCACCCTGTATTGCAACGTGCCGATCAAACCTGCAAATGCCATGATCGCGAAAAAGACCGGATAAAACTGGAGGTCATTTACTTTGGAACGTTTGAGCCCATAATCCATAAACTCTACGTAATTTCGTAAGCCCTTAACGCACAGGTACGCCAAAGGAATGAATACTATGGCAAGCAAAAGCAACTTGATCAGAAAAGACGCAAGGATCTTCGGCCATGACAGTACCGTGCCGACCACCTTGCCATTCTGACCATTTAAGAAAATCGTCTTCAGCTTTCCCCGAACCCGGAACGTCAAAATCCAGACCGGGAATAAATAGTAATCACAGGCTTCTATCTTTCCTTGAACGTGAGTATCCATCAACTTGCCATTCCCTCTCCTGTTCTTACCGGAAAAGGCTTCCTGGAACAGATTTCTCGCACGGTTCAAGACAGTTGCCATTTTTTCCTGTGAGCCCTGGTCATATCTCTCTGCGCAATATCCCGAAAGATAAGCCCCGTCAAAAGGTTTTGCCTCATCCAGATTGTAGGGCGTCAGCCATACGGCTGCCTCGTCCGGCATCTTTGTCGATCCGTCCGCCGGAACCTTGTAAAACAGATATCCCATGTTCAGGTCTTTCGTTGAAATCTTCGTTTCAGCATGCGTGTTCAAGACCATTTTCTCACTTAACCGGATATCATAGAGCCAATAAGGCACGTAAATGCCGTGAAGGTTTTCAAGTTTGAAATCCCTCGCTTCCTTTGGCGCGTATTTTGCAAGCTGGAATTTCTCCCTGATCAGGCCCTCCGCAACATCCTTCGTGATCTTAAAAGGCACCACGTAATCCGGCTGCAAGTAATCTTCCACCCGGTCTTTGATCACGGCCGCCTGTCCGCAATAAGCACATACGGAGGTGAGATTTACTTCATTTGACGCCAGTTCCGCCCCGCAGGCACTGCAACGAACGATCTGCATCTTGACCGTGGCATGACGTCTGTGGATTCTCTTGATCTGATCCTCATCCAGCTGGGAATCATAGAAAAAAGCATCCCTTCCCCAATCCGGCTCACTTGGTGTTTCCTTCTCCCCGGCCAAAATCGCAGCCTGCTCGGCGGCGATTCTTTCAGCCTCTTCCCGTTCCTGCCTGGCTTTCTCTTCCTGCCGCTTTTTCTCATTCTTCTCATTCCAGAGTTTTGCCCACTCTTCCATTTCATAGCTCGCGCCGCAGTACTGGCAATGGAGCTTTTGATCATCTATGGCAAACTCCATGCCTGCCTCACAAGTTGGGCAACGGTAGATCATTCCCTGCTCTTCCATGGTTTCCCCCCTTCCCTGGCAACAATTCCTTACTTCCGCCTTTGCTACTTCGTCTTTGTTCCGTCGTCTTCTCTCCCTGCGCCTGCTTTTACGTCTCCTGCTTTGTTTGATCTCCCTGCGCCTGCTTTTGTGCCTCCCGCTCTGCCTTGGAAAAACTACAGCCGCAGAAATCCTGCCGGTACAGTTCATATTGCCTAGAGAGCTCTATGGAGCGCTGATATCCTCCCCGCTTCTTAAAATCCGAAGGAAGCCACTTAACTGGTGCCGTCCCCTTTGCTGCCTTCTCTCCGCTTTGTTCTGCTTCCAGCCTCTCCCCAATCTCATTCAGCTTCTCCGCATTCTTTAAGGGACTGATGGTAAGCGTCGTTCCGAAGTAATCAAAGCCTCGTTTTTCCGCCTGCAATGCCGTCTCGCGAAGCCGCAGCTCATAGCAGCGAAAGCATCTCTCACCGCCCTCTGGGCAGTTCTCGTAACCCTTCACCGCCTCATAAAAGTCCGCCGGCCGCCAATCCCCTTCCACAACCTCTATGGGCCATCCCTTCTTTTCCTGGTTGTAGATTTCGATCAAACGCTTTTGCTCCCGCACCCGGTGTTGATACTCCTCACTCCCGGAAATATTGGGATTGTAATAGAACACCGTGATTGCAAAATAAGGCGCCAGGCATTCAAGACAATAGCTCGAGCATGGCCCGCAGCAACTATGCAAAAACAGGGTGGGCGCACTGACGCCGCCACCCTGTTTGATCTGTTCCACAATCAATTCTAATTCTTTTTGATAATTTCTTTTGTTCATAGGCAATTTCTATGCCTCCGCTTTTTGCTCCTCGTTAAGGTATTCCCTGCCGACCTTGATCCTCTTGATCCATTTGCCACTGTGCAAACGGATGACGCACCATACTGCCTTGGTGATCTGATCTGATTTCAGGCAAATGTAAATGCCAAAGGGTGAAAGCTTAAACACAAATCCAGCCGCGATTCCCAGAGGAATGGCCAGCACCCATAGGAACACGTTGTCCGCTAACATGAGCATTTTCGTGTCACCGCCGCCGCGGAGCACGCCCTTCGTCATGATGCTGTTCGTCGCCTGGAACACGATGATCAGGCAGATGGCGTTCATCAGCTGTCTTGCCATGGCTGCCGTTCCTTCCGTCAGGTTAAAGGATTTGATGACCGGCTCTCTCACGATCATGATAAACGCCGCGGACACCAATCCAAGCGCCAGACCAAATCCAAGGAAACCATAGCCCTGTCTCTGCGCCCTTTCCTTCTGCCCCTCGCCAAGCGTCTGGCCCGTGACAATGGCCCCGGCCTGACACACGCCCTGGATCATGACGGAACTCATCATCTGTGTCGTCGCCGTCACGGAGTTTGCCGCAACAAAAGCCTGCCCAAGACGTCCAATTACCATGGCTACCGCCGTGTTTCCGGCAGCCAGAATGCCGTCGCTGATCAGCACGGGAATGCTGATCCGAATGTATTCCCCGATTAGGTCACCAGTCTTCATAAGGAGATGCTTTAACCTAAATCCGATCTTCTTGTCCACAAAGAACAAATATCCGCAAATGACGGAAGTCTCATAGACGCGGGCAATCAGCGTACCCAGAGCGGCACCCGCGATCCCCATCCTCGGGCATCCAAAGTGCCCAAAGATCAAGGCATAGTTTGCGCCCAGATTGACAAAGAACGCGCCCATGGAAACGTAAAGAGGCATTTTCACCTGTCCTACGCTCCTGAGAACGATGGTGCACGTCAGGGACAAGCCCAGGAAAAAGAACGTAATGACGGAGTATTCCAGATACGTGATGCCATTCCGGATGACGTCAAGCTCTTCTCCCTCCTTCACGAACATCTGCATGATGTCATTTGGAATAAAGAAAGTAAGTAGCGCAAAGATCGCTGCCAGGCTGACGGTTAACCGCACCATGATGCAGATCGACTTCCGAAGGGCCGTCATTGCCTTTTCCGGCTCCTTATCGCGCATGCCCCAATATCGGGAAACCAGTACCGAGGCCCCCATGCCAAGCCCCATGCAAAGGATGTGATAGATATTGATAAATTGGTTTGCAAGGGCAACGGCGGAAAGCTCCGTCTCGCCAATCTGGCTTACCATGATGTTGTCGAGCATGTTCACGCCGATCGTGATCAAGCTCTGCGCCGCGATGGGCAACGCCAGAATCAACACCCGTTTGTAAAAGCCTTTTTCCATGTCAAATAATTTCTTAAAAACGTTCAACGCCGTAGCTCCTGTTCTTTCGTTCGTCAGATCTTATGATTCTCCAAAAGAGTATTTTAATATATATTTATCCGAATTGCAAGATAAATCGTTTTACCGCGTTCGTCATCAAGGAACAAACACAAATTCCGTCCTTGCAAATTCCTCCTGCGGCTCTCCCGGAAAAAGGAATTTCTCTCCCGCCCCTTCCGGCCCCGCCTCTCCCCGGAGCAACCGGTTCTTCCGGACCTCCTCAAGCCCTTCCTCATAGCGACGCGCAACCTTTCTCCAGTTGATCACGCGATGCCATGCGTTCAGGTAATCGCCTCTCCGGTCCTGGTACTGCAGGTAATATGAATGTTCCCACACGTCCACGTTCAGGATCGGGATCACCCTTTTCAAATCAGGCACGTCCTGGTTTGCCGTTGTCGTTATCCGAAGCGTTCCGTCCTGCCCGAGAACAAGCCATGCATAACCGGAAGCAAATTGATTCATGGCCACTTCCTTCATTCGTTCTCTGAAATCCCGAAGAGACCCAAACTCTTGGATGATGGCCTCCAGCAACGAACCTTTGGGATCCTGCTCCTGACTAAACGGCTGCATGGAATCAAAAAACAGTTCATGCCCATAGACGCCGCCACCATATCTCACGACGGAGGTTCTGAGACTCTCCGGCAGATTCTCCGGTCTTTCCAAAAGCTCCTTCAGACTCAAGCCCTGCAGGACCGGGTAATCCGCAAGCGCTGCATTCAACTGATCCACGTAGGCCTTGTACAGCCGGTCGTGATGATATAACGTCGACTCTGCCGAAATGCACGGTGCAAGTTCATATGGTTCGTACGGAAGTGCTCGCATAACAAACGGGTATGTTTCTTCTTTCATGTTCCCTCCAGGCGACTTAGTCCAGTCATTTGCCCCATCCCTGCCTTATTCCAGGCAGCGGAGGGGCTTACTCTCAGTATGCCCGGATTCTCCCAAAAAATACCTGCGACGTGTTTTAAATCTCTCGATATTGTTTTTCCTTCAATATGCGCTTATTCTCATACATCAGCTCATCCGCGCGCTTTAAGGCATCGTCTATGGAGTGGTCCGTTCTTTGATCATAAACCGCGATCCCCACTGCGATATGCACCTGTTCCCATGCGTTCTCGGCCATGGCACACGCATCACGCCTGCCCATTTCAAACAGCTTGATCAATTCCTCTCTTTTACTAAAGTCCTCCCCCGTCAGGATTACCGCAAATTCATCCCCGCCAATGCGGAACACGGGGCTGTGCTGGAAAATGCGGCAGATCAGCCGGGTTGCCGTCTTTAGGTAAACGTCACCCTTTTCATGCCCGTATTTGTCATTGATCACCTTTAGGTCATTGCAGTCAAACATTCCGATTGCAAATTCCGTAATCTCGCCCTGCGCGATTTTCTTATTTAATCCTTCCACGTATTTGTCAAAGCCACCCTTATTTCTTACGTGCGTAAGGGCATCGACGTAGACCTGCTTATTCAGATCCTCCACCACGTGATGTTCCTTGATGGCCTTCTTTTGCCATCGGATACTGACAATCAAAAGGATCAAAATCACCAGGATGATCGACGTCATGATGATCAAGACTGCGATTATGTGATTTGCCAGGAACTCTTTAAAGCTTGTCTTGGCATCCTCCGCCGAGTAATACGTCAGCGCGGCATGAACGACGCTGTCGGGAACAACTGAGATCACCTTCGTCAGAATCGAATACAGTTGCGTATTTCCCCGTTGCGCGGCAACGTAATACTCCAAGTCAACGCCGGAATATACGGTAACCAACTGCAATTTCATGCAAAGCTTCTCTATATTGCTGTAGCGGTAGTTGCTGACGATCACGCAATCAGCTTCTCCATTCGCAATCGCATGAAGCCCGGCCTCCGTATCCTCAAAATACTTTGCCTGCCACTTCGGAAAATAATTTTGCAGAAAGACCTCATAATTAGTATTTCCTTTGTTTACGGTCACGATCACCGGATCCTTCTGGAAGAACCCCTTTGCATCCGCCGAACGCACAACTGCATCCATTTCCGTCTTCATGATCGCAGGCGTCGTGACCAGTCCAAGCATCTCAGCGTCATATGGCGTCAGGTTTGCCGGGAACACGCAGTCCACCTCGCCCCTGCAAAGCGCTTCCATCGCCTCGGCCGCCGTGGGATAGGCAATCGCTTCATACTCAAGCTTTGCATTTTCCAAGACGTCCCGGGAATAATCCAGAAAATCCTTTAGGGCGCCGATCAATTCTCCCGTCGACGGATCCTTGGCACAAAAGGCCAGATAATTATCCTGATAGCCGATCCGGATCTTTCCGTGTCCCGAAAGCCATTCCTGCTCTTCCACGCTTAAATACAGATTTGTCTCCACGTGATTCAGATACTTATCACTCAATTGATAATTATAATATGCATTCTCATCCTGTATCCTGCTCATGGCATCATTCAGCTCTGCCAAGAGCTCCGGTCTTTTTTTGCTCACGGCAAAATAATAATCGGAAGCTCCGATCTTCCACACGGGGACGGCGGTCTTGGGATCCGCATACACGTCCATGGTGACAAAGGCATCCAGTTCTGACCCCAGCAAGCGAAGGGATTCTTCTTCCGTCCCCCTCGTCTCGATCAGCTCTGTCTTCACGTTGTGCTCCTTCTCCCACTGCAGGAACAGCTCCGTCTGAATGGTTCCCTTGGAAACCCCCACCCGTTTTCCATCCAGGGAATGCATCTCTGCGGACGTAATCTCCTGATTATTGGGCGAAACGTACACGTAATAGGATTCCGTTCCCATTGGAAGGGATGAGAAAAGATAATCCTTCGCCCGTTCTTCGGAATAAGACATGTTTGCCAGAAGATCGATCTCGCCGGTTTTCAGTTTTTCCGTCAACTCAGCCCATCCGCCCTCAACGTAATGATATTCCCAGCCCACGTAGGCTGCGATCTTTTGCTGATACTCATAGGAATAGCCTGACGCCCTTCCATTTTGATCCTTGATGAAATACGGTTCCTCATGCCAGCCGACGCGCACCTCACGGGGCGCAGCCTTCGCTCTAAAGGGCAACATGGGACACAGCGTGATGCATAGTATCACGCCGAGCCAAAAAACCATGATTCGTTTTGCATGCATTCGATTCACGTTCATGATCATTTTGATCTCATCTCCCACGTCTGTGTTTTTAAGTTCCATACATCCACTTAGGAATTGCCACTTTTATACTTATGTTACCACGTGAGGTCACAAGAAACAAGACGTCCAACAGGAAAAGCCCGACAGGGAAATAGCGCCTGCCGGGCTTTCTTCTGAACCATGCCTCCCCGCTGACGCGTGTCGGGTTTGGTCTTTTCTTATCTTATAATTTCGCTATGTCGATCAGCTCAAGTTTCTCATTCTGCGCCTTGTTTTCAAGGCTGGAAACCAGTGCCCTCGCCGTATCCATCGCCGTGATCACGTTCACGCCGGTCTCAATGGAGGTACGGCGGATCAGGAACCCGTCACGATGCTTGTCCCGTCCCTGCGTGGGCGTGTCGATGACCACGTCGATCTTGTGGCCAAGGATCAGGTCCATGACGGTGGGGGATTCCTGCGAAATCTTGTTGACCTTACGCGCCTTTACGCCAGCCTCATTCAGTGCTGCCGCCGTACTTCTCGTCGCGTAGATCGTGTAGCCGAGCTTTTCAAAACGGCGGCCGATCTCGATGGCCTCTCCCTTGTCCGCATCCTTGACCGTCATGATCATGTTGCGATACTTCGGAAGGTTCACGCCGCTTCCGAGGAATGCCTTGTAAAGTGCCTCGTGGAAGGTCTTCGCGATGCCGAGGCACTCGCCGGTGGACTTCATCTCAGGTCCAAGACTGATCTCCGCACCGCGGATCTTCTCGAAGGAGAATACCGGCATCTTGATCGCGTAATACTTTGCTTCCGGTTGCAGGCCAGGCTCATAGCCCAACTCCTTGATCGTCTTTCCAAGGATAACTTCCGTCGCCAGGTCCACGATGGGAATGCCTGTCACCTTACTGATGTAAGGAACGGTACGGGAAGATCTCGGGTTGACCTCGATCACATAGACGTCCTCACCGATCGCAATGAACTGGATGTTGATGAGGCCCTTTACGTGCAAGGCTTTCGCAAGCTTCTCGGTATAGTCTGCAATCTTGTCCTTTACCAGCTTGCCGATGGTGTGGGCGGGATACACGGAGATGCTGTCGCCGGAATGTACGCCGGTTCTCTCCACGTGCTCCATGATGCCGGGGATCAAAATGTCCATACCGTCGCAGACTGCGTCAACCTCGACCTCCTTACCCATCAGATACTTATCTACCAGGATCGGGTGATCCTGTGCAATGCGGTTGATCACCGCCATAAACTCTTCGATCTCCGCATCGGATATGGCGATCTGCATGCCCTGTCCGCCAAGCACGTAGGAAGGTCTCACCAGTACGGGATAGCCCAGGCGGTTTGCCACGACCTTTGCTTCCTCCGCAGTGTAAACGGTACCGCCGGCTGCGCGGGGAATGCCGGTCTGCTCAAGGATCTCGTCAAAGAGCTCTCTGTCCTCTGCAGCGTCCACGTCCTTCGCCTGGGTACCAAGAATGGGCACGCCCATCTCCATCAAGCCCTGCGTCAGCTTGATGGCAGTCTGTCCGCCAAACTGAACGACTGCACCGTCGGGCTTCTCGATGTCCACGATGGAACGCACGTCCTCAATGGTGAGGGGCTCGAAATACAGCTTGTCCGCGATGTCGAAGTCCGTACTGACGGTCTCAGGGTTATTGTTGATGATGATGGTCTCATAGCCAGCCTTGGCAAATGCCCAGGTGGCATGCACGGAACAGTAGTCGAACTCGATGCCCTGGCCAATTCGGATGGGACCGGAACCAAGAACGAGAACCTTCTTCTTACCGCTGGTGCGCTTCGCCTCACACTCTCCGCCGTAAACGGAATAGTAATAAGGAGTGTGTGCTTCGAATTCTGCCGCACAGGTATCCACCATCTTGTAGACGGCGCGGATGCCGTTCTCATAGCGAAGGGCCGCGATCTCGCTCTCCTTCTTGCCGGTAAGCCTTGCGATCACGTTGTCCGGGAACTCCATCCTCTTCGCTTCCTTCAGAAGTTCAGGCGTCAGCTCCTCCGTTTCCAGAGCGTGCTCCATCTCCGTCAGGATGGCAATCTTATCAATAAACCAAATGTCAATCTTCGTAATTTCGTTAATCTCTTCCTCAGACATTCCCTTGCGAAGTGCCTCTGCGATGACCCAGATTCTCTGGTCATCCACGATCGCAAGGCGGTCTCTCAGCTCCTCGATGGTCAGTTTCGAGAAATCATAGCTTCTCAGGCAGTCCACGTGCTGCTCCAGCGAACGGATTGCCTTCATCAGGGCGCCTTCGAAGTTATCGCAAATGCTCATGACCTCACCGGTCGCCTTCATCTGCGTCGTCAGGGTACGCTTTGCGGTGATGAACTTATCAAAGGGAAGACGCGGGATCTTTACCACGCAGTAGTCCAGCGCAGGCTCAAAGCTTGCGTAGGTCTTCTTCGTGATGGCATTCTTGATCTCATCCAAGGTGTAGCCAAGGGCGATCTTTGCGGCCACCTTCGCAATGGGGTATCCCGTCGCTTTACTTGCAAGTGCGGAGGAACGGCTCACTCTGGGGTTCACTTCGATCACGCAATACTCAAAGCTCGTGGGATGCAACGCAAACTGTACGTTACATCCTCCCGTGATCTGCAGCTCGCTGATGATCTTCAGCGCGGAGGTACGCAGCATCTGATACTCTTTGTCGGAAAGCGTCTGGGAAGGCGCAACCACGATGCTGTCACCGGTATGAACGCCCACGGGGTCAATGTTTTCCATGTTGCAGACGGTGATGCAGTTGCCCGCGCTGTCACGCATTACCTCGTACTCAATTTCCTTCCATCCGGCAATGCAGCGCTCCACAAGCACCTGGCCAACCCTGGAAAGACGAAGGCCATTCTCAAGGATCTCCTCGAGTTCCACCTTGTTGTGCGCGATGCCGCCGCCGCTGCCGCCCAACGTATATGCGGGACGAAGTACCACCGGGTAGCCGATGGTCTCAGTAAAGGCAACGCCGTCCTCCACCGTCTCCACCACCTGGGATGCCGCAACCGGCTCGCCAATGCGCTCCATCAGATCCTTGAATTCCTGGCGGCCTTCCGCATTGCGGATGGTCGTCGCCGTCGTACCAAGGAGCTTTACGTTATGCTTTGCCAGGAAACCGGACTCCTCCAGCTCCATGCCAAGATTCAAGCCAGCCTGTCCGCCAAGGGTCGGCAAAATGCTGTCCGGCCGTTCCTTTTCAATGATTTGCTCGAGAACCTTTACGGTCAAGGGCTCAATGTAAACCTTGTCCGCAATGTCGCGGTCCGTCATGATCGTCGCAGGGTTGGAGTTTACAAGGATAACCTCGATGCCCTCCTCTTTCAGGGAGCGGCAAGCCTGCGTGCCTGCATAGTCAAACTCGGCAGCCTGGCCAATGACAATGGGGCCGGAGCCAATCACCATAACCCGTTTTACGTTTGGATTCTTAGGCATCTTACCGCACCTCCCCTTTCATCGTTTCAGCCGCATCATTTCCTTCGCCTGCCTTGCCGTACAACTTTGACGCATCCACCTTCTCGCCAGCCTTGGCCTTCCGCATCATCTCGATAAATCTGTCAAACAGATATCCGGAATCCTGCGGTCCGGGACATGCCTCCGGGTGGAATTGCACCGTGAATACGTTCTTTCCCACGTACGCCAGTCCTTCGTTTGTTCCGTCATTGACGTTGCAAAACGCAGGAATCGCAACGCTTGCGTCAAGTTTTTCCGTATCCACCACATAGCCGTGGTTCTGGGAGGAAATGTAAACTCGTCCCGTTGCAAAGTCCTTCACGGGATGATTACCGCCGCGATGACCATATTTTAACTTGTACGTATCCGCTCCCGTTGCCAGCGCCATGAGCTGATGTCCAAGACAGATGGCAAAGATCGGCGTGTCCGTATCATATAATTTCTTGATTTCCTGAATGACGGAGGTACATTCCTTGGGATCCCCGGGGCCATTCGACAACATAATGCCGTCCGGTTCATCCTTCAGGATCTCCTCAGCGCTGGTCAGCGCCGGATAAACGGTTACCTGGCAGCCTCTTGCCGCAAGTGATTTCGCTATGTTCGCCTTCGCGCCGAAATCCATCAGCGCCACCTTCAGGCCCGTTCCGTTTAATTCACTTACCAGCGAAGGTTTCTTTTCGCGTTCGCCGGCCAGATACTTTTCTTTGTCAAACCGGGCCATGCCGGAGATCGGTCCGTTGTCCTCAAGGCTCTTCGAAGCCTCCACTATGTACTTTTCCTTGCAGGTAACCTTCTCCACCACCTTGCCCGTAACGTAAGCCTTGATCTTCGGAAGAACCTCGTCAAGGTTTGCGTACTCCTTCGTGGTGATCATGCCGTTCATGGTTCCTTTCTCGCGAAGGATCTTTGTTAAGGCACGCGTGTCAATTCCGGCGATGCCGGGAACGTCATTTTCACTTAAAAAGTCTTGGATGGAAACGTCACAGCGGAAATTGCTGGGTCTGCGGGAGAGCTCCCGAACGATAAAGCCGTCAGGCCAGGGTTTTAAAGATTCTTTGTCTTCTTTACAAATGCCATAATTACCAATGAGGGGATACGTCATGCATACGGCCTGTCCCGCATATGACGGATCCGTCAGCACTTCCAGGTAACCTGCCATGGACGTATTGAACACGATCTCACTGATGACTTCTTTTTCGGCACCGATATGCGTCCCCGCAAATACGGTACCGTCTTCCAGGATCAAAAACGCTTTCATTTGGTTTTCCTCCTACTCAAGCCGCAACTCTCTGCAACACTTTTCCAGCTTCCACCGAAAATTCTCATAACGCTTCTGCTGCTTCCGCCGCAATTTCTTACGTTGCTTCAGCTACTTCCGCCGCAATTTCTCGCGTCGCTTCTGCTGCTTCCGCCGCAATTTCTCGCGTCGCTTCTGCTTCACTGACTATATCTCTATATTTATATCCGCGATATTATAGCACAACTTTCTTTTTGATTTCAATGACAAATACGTAAAAAATGTGTCGAACTTTAATCAAAATTTTCAATCATTTTCATTCCCCATTGCCTCCCCTGCAATCCCCATGCCTCCGGCGAGGCATTCCACGGAATATTCTCTCTCGCTTTACCTCCTGCAAACACCCCATCGCTTTGGGCGAGGCATTCCCCGGAACATTCTTGCTCTCGATGCCAGAAGCCGCTAAATTCTTTCATATGTGACATCGAGATTATGCCCCTCTCCTAATTCCCGTTGCTTATGCTTGCCTGGATTCCTTTTTTCCTTTTCAGGCAAGTATTTCCCGCCTTTTCCACTTGCCTGGTAGCTTCTTTTCCCTCTCAGGCAAGTATTTCCCGCCTTTTCTACTTGCCTGATAGCTTCTTTTCCCTCTCAGGCAAGTATTTCCCGCCTTTTCCACTTGCCTGGTAGCTTTTTTTCCCTCTCAGGCAAGTATTTCCCGCCTTTTCTACTCGCCTGG
>JAEEGL014151169.1_pt1 | contig 50933 bp, 31 predicted proteins | sample 9134231 | NCBI WGS metagenome assembly JAEEGL01 (sample SAMN16246548, study PRJNA631951) | gut metagenome | biome: gut microbiome; feature: rumen; material: fiber-attached | host: Bos | place: Iran: Karaj | collected 2018-10 | reverse complement strand
TCTACTACTTTATAGTTTCCAGGTTCTAAGTCTGTTAGATATAATCTACCTTTTATTGGTTTCATATTCTCTATTCCTCTTCCTGGATTATATCTTGCTACTTCATCACCTTTTTCCATTGTAACAAGTTCATAGTCATTTCCATCATATTTATATAATCTATAATGGTTTTCTGTACTTAATGCACTTCCATCACTCATTTCATATACTAATACATCAGCAGTATTAGATGAACCAAGAACGCCTCTTAAACCATTAAGTATGTTACCACCAAGATCTTCTGGATAAACTACAGGTCTACCATCCCATAGAATAATACTAGACATATGGAATCCATTAGTACTTAATGTATAACCATTTGAAATAATATTAATTCTTGTATAACCATCAGGTACTGTAATATCAGCATCTAATTCTAGATTATGATATACAGTAATACTTGGACAGTCAGCACCCTTTTCACAGTTTAGAATTGATTTATTAACAGCTTGTTGTAATGAATTATAGTTAATACCATTAACAACTGCTACTAAAGAATCATCTACTGTAATTGGAGTTAAATAAGCTGTTTCAGTACCATTGCCATTATTAACGATACCTACTTTATAACCTTCTTCAGTACCAGCAACAGAACCTCTTATAACACCATAAGACGAACTACCTGTAATAATACCATCATTGAAGAATACTTTAGCATTACTAATCTCAATTGCAGAAACACTAGTTGGAGTAGTATTATAATATTTTGTATCAATTTCTGGAGAAGTCGTATTTATAATTCCATCCTTTTCACCAATATAAATATTTCCACTAGAACCATAAATACGTCCTACTTTTCCTCCATATATTCTTACGCTATATGAACTAACAGACATATATTTAACTAAACCATCATAAATATATACATTTCCACTAGTTTTATCACTATTATGTGAAATAATACTAATTGTACCACCATTAATAGTTACTGTTCCTGCATTTGGTTGTATTGCATTAAATGTACCGCCATTAACTATTAATGATCCTGTACTATGTATATTATAGAAAGTACCATTATTTATAGTTATAGTTCCATCGATATTATTATATATAGCTCCTGAACCAGTTTCATTATGATCATCAAATACCATTGTTCCATTATTATTACCAGTTACTCTTCCACCTGTTACTTCAACTGTTCCATTATTAGTTAAACCTAATATACCGCATGATAATTGAAGTGTAGTATTTGAAGAATATGTTAATCCAGAAATATTTGATGAATTATTATCAACAGAACATGTAACATTTAATGTTGTATCATCATTCAATGTTGAAGTAGATAATAAACCATCATTTACATTAACAATTGTATCATTATATGCAATAATTTTATTCGATTTTGTAGTATTGTTAGTTACATTAATTGTTGTATTGTCATATGAATTAATATTATATGCAGATGAACCAGTTAAATTTAATACTGAATTATCATGCGTATTAACAGTGCCTTTACCCTCTCTAAGAGTAATAATACCATCATCAATAACTTCAATTAAATCTATATTAGATTCAGTTCTTCCATCACTACATGCAGAAGATGTAAATGAAATATTAGCTCCTGAACCAATAGTTAAATGATTTGCTATTGTCTTACAGTTAGTATCTATTGTTAAAGTTTTTCCTGTAATAGTTGCATCATCATTAGCAGATACTCTAACAGTAGGTTTTAAGAATACTAATTCATCATTATTATTAGCATCATTAATAGCCTCTTGAACACTAGTATAACCAATATCTTGAGTTACATTTTTAACAATACTTTCTTTAGTTAGAATTCTTGTTTTGTTTGTACCAGATATTATATATCCATTCTCAAGATCAGAGAAATTCTTATCTAAGTCTTCAATATTATTACTAAATTGAATACCAGAATTATTAGTTGTAGATATAATACCATCATAGAAATTAATAGAACCTAATCCTTTATAAATTCTAATTGGTACTTTATGACCTTTAGAATTAATTAGAGGTTTTTGGTTATTATATTCACCATCTTTTTCTCCAAGAGTAATTATAGCTCTATCAGTATAAGCTCTAATTGGGTCATTGATTTCAGAATTAATGATTGTAACAGGGCCAAATGTATTAATAGCTCCTAACCAATCTTCTGGGTAATAGCATATATTTTTCCTTTCGCTTAAATTTTCCACCTTTTGAACATATGACTTATATATATTATAGTATTCAGAATATGTATCTTGATGATTTGATGTACTACTTAATGGTACAACATCAATTGTAGCGTCTTTTACTACTAATGTACCATTATTTTCTATAGCAGCAACCTTATACATAAATGACTTAGCAACCATAGTAACTGTAGCACCACTATTAGTTGTATAGTTATCATAATAAACATATCCATTTGTTGTATATGTACCACCATCAATTGTAATAGTAGCTTCTTTAGCCATTGTTCTATAGTAATAATTTGTATCTGATGAATTATGAAATAATGGAGAATTTAAATCTATTTCCCTAGTAGCTGTATATGGACCAGACGTATTATATCTTGGATAGCCAATAACTATAGATTCTCTTATATTAAATGTACTATCAGTTAATTGAAGATCAAAGTATCCTTCACCTCTTATACCATATGACATATTATGTACATTACAGTCTTTAATAATTGCTCTATTTGGAATATTTTTAATTAATTCACAATTAGTAAGTGAATTATCACTTGAATATGCTCCATTGAATCCACCTTGATATACTAATCCAAAGATTGATGTTTCAATTGTATTATTTTCTAATAATAATTGAGCATTTTGATTTGGACTATCTTGGAAACCATTTGAAAAGTTTCCTATATAGTAACCAGAATCATCGTAATTCCATGAATCATAATCATAATATTGGCCTACTTTTCCTACTTTTGAAGGAGCAAAAGTTAAATAACTATTCTTAATACTCATTATATTGTAGTTTTGAATAATATTTCCAATAGTAATTGAATAACTATAATTAGGTATTTCAACACCGGATTGATCAATAGTTGAATGATCAATTGTTATACTTCCTTTATTATAAATAATTGGACTAATATAATCGGATATTAAAGTCATATAATCAATATTAGCAGTTCCATCATTATAGAATGCATAATCAACTCCTCCATCACCAGGAACATATACTACTGTATATGAAGATGAAGTATGTGAATCTTCAGTTCCACCAATATCCATATTAAAGATACCATGGTTAGTAACAAATATACGTTGAACAGTAGTCATAGTTGAACCATTAATATTTAATGTACCAGTTTCATTATTTAAAATAATTTCTCTCTTAACACCATCAGATTTTAAATCATCTAATTCTACTGATAATGTTAAATTTCCATTATTAATAAATACATTACTTGCAACATTAACAGAGATATGACCACTTTCATTAGTATTAAATGTTGCAGTACCATTATTAATAATAAATTCTTCATTATTTACTGTTATTGGATGTTTAATATTTAAAGTAAAGTTAGATGTTTCTGGAATAACAATTGTTGATGTAGATTTAGTATTTGTATAAGATCTTAATGTTTCAAGTACATCACCATTAGTAGCTTCATTAAATGCTTTTTGGAATGATTTATATATTTCACCAGTAGTTACATTCTTAACTAAATCTTTTTGATCAAGATATTTAACAAAGTATGGACTATCTGTATCATCTATTATTTCATAGTCATCCTCAATTTCATCGAAGTTAATATCTGAAGCTCCAGATTTACCTTTTAAAATACCATCATAGAATCCAGTAAATCCAACACCAGATCCAGAACCATATTTAGCTATAGACCAAGTATCACCTACTAACATAGGAGTAGTCTTTGATACTATAAGATCATCATTTTCATCTTTATCACCTTTAGTACCAATTACGATATTATATCCATTACTATAATCAGATAATCCTACAGCACGTTGTTTAGAATTTAAAATACCACTATAAATTTCTGCTTGAGGATAATCACCATGTAAGTAAATTAAATTGTATGATGTACTACCATTCTCATAAGCAGTAAAATTACCACCATTAACAGTTACTTTACCACCATTAATATCAAGATAAATATTATCATAAGTACCACTATCAAAAATTATATTTCCACCATTTTCAGCTGATATAAATCTCATTGGATTAGATACATCTGATAATTGTCCTATTACTGTATCCTTAAATTCAAGTGTAGCATTATCAACATGTCCTATAGGTCTTACATATGTATATCTTGTATCTGAAACAGTATCAAGACCATCAACTAATACTTTAGCACCATCATTTACTTCAAAGATATATCTCCAAGAAGATTCATAGAATTCTTTTACAGCCGTTTTAAATGCATAATATGTATTTACTTCATCACTATTAGATGAGAAATATCCACCTTTAACAGTAGTTAGTGAATCATCACCAGTACCATATACCATAGTTCCAGGGAATTCACCATTATTAATTGTTAAATCACCAAAGTTGTTAATATCAGATAATCTAAATAAACCATTATTAATAACAGCAGTTCCATTATTCTTTAATGCTGATCTTTCCATCCTAGTATATGCCCATTCATTATAGAATTTACCATTATTAATAGTTAAAGTACCATTATTAACAAATAAATACTTACCAATATTACATGCTATGGCATCACCAGTTATAGTTAAATTTCCATTATTAATATATGCATATTTATTATAGTATGCACTATTCCAGTTATTAGAACTTTCAAAATTTAAAGTAATATTCTTTCCTTCAGGAATAATAATACTACCTACATTTACAGCCCATTTAATAACATCTATTGTTGTAGGAGTTGAATCAGAAACACTATCTATTGCATCTTGAATAGTAGTATATTCTGTACTTCCTATTCTAGCTTGAGCATTAATATTACTTGGTGCTGATGCTCTAGGAACTACTTCCAACCCACCAGTACCATCACTATACCATCTCCAGTATGAATAACTATTTTCGATTGTTTCATTTACTGGAATACTTATAGTTCTACTATAAGTACCTGGATTTTGTTTAGATGAAATATAACCAGTATATAAATTAACTATACATAAATCTTGATCATAATTTGATTGATCAATTACTTCCTTAGTTCCATCTTCATATTGAATATACTCTCCAGCTTTAGAAGAAACATATCTATTCGAACCACTACCAGAATAATATAAAGTTGGATTCACAGGCTTTCTATAACATGACCCAGTTACACCAATTTCATCACCATATATAGCATTAGTTTGATATTGATCATTAGGAGTACCAATATTTACTTTAGCTTGTTGATATGGTTTAGAAGATGTTCCTGTACCTTTTGGTTCTAATAAAATACCATACTTAGCAGGAGTACTACTATTACCTATATTTACACCATATTCTAAGTCTAATACACCTCTATTTAATACAGCTTCATTATATGTACCTTCATTTGGGTTAACATTTGATGTTGATAAACTTACGTAAGAATCATTAACAAGATGTTTAATACCAGTATTAATCATCTTAACATAACCATTATCATAATTATTTAGTTCACCAAATGAGTTAGAATCACTTGAAATAACACCATTCTCATGATTATTAACTATTGAAGAATCAGGGGATGAATCATACTTAAATTGTAAATCACCATAATTATCTATAGTTCCAGTAAGAGTAAAGCCTGAATACAACATTGCTTCACCCTTTGATAATGCATTATTAACAGTAGTTCCACTAGTAGCATAAAATTTAGATTCGTTATCAATATAATCAATATTTACGCTACTTGTAGCAAACAAATGATTTCCATTATATGTTCTTGTACCTATATTTGTACCATTCTTAAGTGTTAATATACCATCATTTCTTACAGAATAATCTTTTATAGGTGCTACAGTAGTAGAAGTACTTCCAAATTGGTAAAGATAATTGTATACACTATAATCATCATGTTTAAATGTCTTATCATATGCGTTTATATCTACCGAAATATCAGAAGTTTTAATAACAGCAGTTCCCATACTTCTATTATAGAATCCTGTTCCATGCTTACCTGTTATTTTCATACCACTAGCATTATAGAATCCTTCATTATATATACCTACACTAATCCATGCATCATTTGTATATATACTATTACCTAATGATCTATATAAACTTCCAGAAGTATAATTAGACTGATTTCTATAATTCATCACTATTTCCATAGAATTAGATGTATCATTAACTGATCCAGTATCTCTATTCCAAATACCTTTACCTTTTAATGAATTAACATATATTTTTGAATCATAATTAGTTTCAAAAGAAAGAGTACCATAATTATCAATACCAGTTCCAGTTTGACCACCAATATTAATACGAACATTTTTAATAATTAATTCTGCATCATGGTTATTTTTAATTGCTATACCATTAGATGTATTATTTTGAATCTTACCATTATGTGTTTTATTTTCACTTGTTTGGTTTTCATAATCACTATCTATAATAGTTAATTTACCATTATTAGTAATTGAACCAGTTAATGTATAACCATTTAAATCAAGAATCATTTCTTTATTATAATCAACTGTAACTGTACTTGCAGTAATATTCTTAAGGATTTGAACTTCGTCAACTTTTTCATTAAATGTTATAATTTTTTCGCCTTTTGTATATTCAGTTTTATTATCAATATTTACTTCTTCAAACCTAAATGCATCTTTATGTGAAAGACCATTCGAATATCTATAAACAAAGTGATAAACATAATACTTATGTCCTGGCATAAAGTTCAAATAACCATTTGAACCATAAGTATAATAATCATAATTTCTAGCAGGAGTATATGATGATTTATAGTAATAAACTGGATATAATTCATCCTCTGTATACCAATCATATTGAGATATATCATAATTTGTAGCATACTGATATATAAATTTATATTGTTTTGGCTTAGTTTCATTAGTCATATCAATTTCACCAACCCAAGCAGCAGCTTCATATGAATTTAATTCACGTTCTAATGTATACATTTGTAATTCATCATCCCAAATATATCCAGTTTCAAATGTATTTCTAACATTAGGAATATCGATAGGTTGAGTTAAAGTGATTTCATTTTCAGTATCTTCCTCCAACGAATCCATATCAACAGTACCTTCATTTATAGGTGTATTACCCATATTATATACTACTTCAGCAACATCTCTTATAGTTAATCCTTTAACTAAAGTACCACATTCTCCATTACTTTTTTCACAATGATAATCTTGATCTCTATAAGAAGAATTACCTGCTAAACCAAGTCTTTGATTAAAGTGAAGATAATATACATTACCTTTTTCTAAAACAAAGTTTTGTTCTTTATCATTACCTGACATGTAATTGAAATAAATATTTGCAGTTGAATAATAATCATCCTTATACATTAACACTTTAGATCTATCATTTATTAATTCATTAGTTGTTAAACCTCTATTATTCTTAGTAATATATAATGCTGCATAGTTATAACCACCAAATGTTCCGGAATAAGTAATTACTTTATCTGTTGGAGAATCAGTAAGGTCTAATTTAATATATGAATCATGATATTCACTTCTACTTGATGAAAGTAAAGAATAATATTGATTATTATTATAAGTTATTGGATTTTCAAAATCTAAACCATTTCCTACCATATTATTAGCAATATCTAAATCTTCAGGATTTGTAGATACTCTATACAATTTAATTGAATTAATTATTAATTGGTCAGAAATATTATATCTTTCAAATTCTTCTTGAGTAGGATAATTAGATGTTAAATATCTGTAGAATCCAAAATTCAAATAATATTTTTTACCACCTTGAATTTGTTTAGTAGATGTTAAAGGTCCTATTTTAACAAATGGATGTGGAGCTCCAGTAAATTCATCATAAAAATCATAACTACTTGAATAACCATATAGATTTATCATGTTAGCATTACCTGTAGAATACATTGGAGAAGGAGCATCTTCAGTTAAGTTAAGCATACTATCTGAAGAACCAGCTGTTTCAACACTCATTGCAACAGTTAATTCATATGTACCAACATAATCAGTTAAATCAAGTTCTACATAACCATATGCTAATGATTGAGGATTATTACTATATTGAGTATTCGATCTAATAGTATCAGTTGCAGAATCATAATAGAATCCAGCAACTCTTGTATTACCTTCTAATACAGGGATTTCAGGTAAACTATCATTTATATCTTCTTTATGCATTGTTACACTAGTAATAACTAGTTTTGATTCAGGAACTTCATTAACCGATGTTGTTGTATATCCACCTGTAGAATATGCTATAAAATCATAAGGTTCTATACTTAATGGTTGTTGGAATGAAAACTTTACTTTATATTTATTTCCTTTAGCAAGTCTATAACCATGCAATTCACCAATATTATAAAGAGCATTAAATGAATTAACTGTTGATCCAGTATTACTATTATATGAACCATTATTTACAACATAATTACTATCTAATTGCATAACTTGAAGATTTGCAGTTCCATAACTTCCATCATGATTTGGATCAATATGATATTTTATATCTAATATTTGATCAGTATCCGAATCAGTTAAATCTATTATTGTTTCAGTAAATGCCATTGATCCATAATATAAATTGCTTGATGTCAATGTATTATTATCTGGATCATATATAAATGGATAACCAGATGTTTTATCATTATATTGATATACACTATCAATACTATCTACATGTGTAAATCCTTCTAAGAAATTATCTTGAGAAGATTGTAATTCTACAGTTCCAGTATTTGTATCAGGAACAGCATGAGTAAAGTTAGCATAATATTTACTCTTATTAATTCTTGCTTCAGGCTCTGCTTGAATAGCTAAAGTAACTTCTTCATAACCTGTAACCATATTAGATGTTGCATTATAAGCATATTCTGTTTCAGTTACTTCACCTTGAACAGCATTATTACTTCTAATTTTTCCATCAAAGAATGAGAATTCAGAATTACGTTCAGAATATATACCATATGTTTCACCAAATACATATGGATATTGATATACTGCTCTAGTATCTGTTCCAGTAGGAGCTTCAGAACTTCCTTCACCAAGAGTTAATTTAGCACCAGTATTATTAAATATACCTATACCACTACCATTAACTATTCCACCTTTACTTGTTCCATGATCAATTAAAGTAAATTCACCTTGGTTATTAATAGTATATCCAGGAAGAACTCCTGCTACTGTTTTACCATTTAAATCTAATGTGATATCTTGAGTATCTAATACTTCTACAGACTCATTAGTACCCTTTAACATTTGAATTGTACATTTACTTTCACAGTGAGAATCTTTAATAGCTAATTCTAATAAAGTAAATGGCATATAATCTTCTGGATTTAAATCTACACCATCAACTGATATTATCTGACATATTGGTTCTTCTGGAGAAGTTCTAGCAGTTATAGTACCTTCAGTTACATTACCTGCTCCATCAGTAACTTCTATTCTAAATGTATATTCAGTATCTAATGTTAAATCAGATACAACAAGATTCATATCTCTTGATTTTTGATAATCTCTTAATTCAGCATTATTAGCAGTTCCATTTACTGTACCTGCTAAATTATTTCCATTATAAACTTTTATTTGTTGTACACCTGATTCATTATCAGATACTATTCCAGATAAAAGTATAGTTGTTTGTGTTGATGTTGGAGTAATGTCTCCTATTGTAGGATTCAATTTATCTATATTAGTTACTTCATGAGTAGCTATTTCAGATTCAGAATCTTCATATATAGATTTTGCTGTGATAGTTGAATTAGTATCTAATTCAAATGGTTCTGTATAATCAACATATGTTCCATCATCTACTTTATACTTAAATGTTAATACTGGACTATTATGAGAAATAGTAACTAGCACTTTATCATTTGTCCAATATAATGGAGTATGTGTAATTGTTGGAGCTGTTATTTCATCAAATGTTGCATATAGATATTTATCTTCTTTTATTTGAGTTGAGTAATCAAAACTTGTAGTTCCATCTTCAGACCAAAAATTAAAAATTTTATGTTCTTCAGTAGGATTAGTTGCAGGTGCAGTTACTGTATCTGCATATTCAACTTGTTTTGTTTCCCATATATCAGTACCATTCATAAAGTAAACATTTACTTTATTTTTTGTATAACAAGATTCTAATGTAATATTACCTGTTACTGCAGCTTCAAAATCATAATCATTTCCATTTAATTTCCATCCACAGAATGTATGTCCTTCTTTACTTGGTTCTGTAGGTTCTGTAGCTTTATCACCATGATCTACTGTTTGATTATCATATTCTTCAGTTACATTTGTCCATGGATCTGTATCATTAAATATTACATTATATGTATTTATTTGATATACTGCATATACTGTAGTTGATGCATATATTGGTGTACTAAAGTCATATGGAGTTGCACCATCAACTTCTAAAGACCAATGTCTAAATGTATGTCCATCTTTTCCTTGATCTGCTATTGGTTGTACTGTAGCACCATAATCTACAGTCTTTTCTGTTATTCTATTTTCATCATTAAATATAAATGATCTATCTTGTAATGAATATTGTGCATATAATTTAACTGGTCCAGTTATTAAACTAGTAAAGTTATATTCTTGTTGTCCATCTTGATCAGTTGTCCATTTTAAGAATGTATGTCCAGTCCAAGCATTTGATAAATCATGAGCTTCACTGTTATTTACTGTACTTTTGTATTCTTTTGATATAGTTAATACTTTTGCATATTCTGCTCCATTTGATGCACTCTTATCATAGAATTCTACGTCATATGATTTAATACAATATTTTGATGTTAATGTTAAATTTGAAGTAATCGGAGTATTGAAATCCCATGGAGTTTGATCATCTTTTTCCCATCCACAGAAATCATATCCTGTCTTTTGTGGATCTGGTGTTGGTTTTTGAACTAACTCACCATTATCTACAGTTACTTTTCTATATTCCTCTACTACTAAAGTTTCAGGATGTTTATCGTTAAATACTACTGTATGTTTTGCTTTTGTAACACCATATAAAATTAAATCTTTATTTACTGGTAATTCAAATTTATATTTATTAGTTAATTTTTCATCTGTATACCAGCCATCAAAGTTTGCTATGCTTACTGTAGGTTCATCAATTAATTCACCTTCAAGTACATCTAATGTTTTATATACTCTACCATCTAATAGATAAACTACATGTTCATATAATTCACCTTTGGCATTTACTTTATTGATATATGTTTTAGCAACATCTGTATTTTCTATTGTTAATACTAATGTATCTGAAATTATTTCTCCTGCTCCTAGTTCTACACCTTCTAGGTTTCTATTATAAATAATTTCATTCTTTAACTCATAACCACTATTTAATGATTCATCAAAACTTAATCCCTCTGGAAGTTCATCTTTAACAGCTGCTATAATACCAGCTTTTTCTCCAGTATTTTGAACTGTTATTTTATAATAAATCTTACCATGTAGATTATTTACTTTTTTAACTGGTATTTGAGCAAGTTTTACATTGTTATAAATATAATCTTTACTAGAACCTAAGTTACTTAATTCTACTTTAGTAATGTATTTATTTGTTTCAATTTTGTATGGATATACTTTCTTAACAATTAAATTAAGCATATTACCGTTTTCAATATAAATGTTATTTAATTCTAAATTTTCATAGTTTTCTTCATTAACTACTACCGAATATGTATCAGGAGTTATGTCACTAAATGTATATTTTCCTTCTGAAGATGTATATGTTTCTTTTATTATGTCGTTGTTTTTCTTTAATGAGATTAATATATTTGGAACTATATTACCATCTTCATCAATTACTGAACCTATTAATGAAGAAGTATTAACAGTTACAGGTTTAACAGTAACATTTGTATAATCATCTCCAGTAGATTCTTTAATTCTAACTGTAGGACTAACTGAATAACCAGTAGGAGCTCCTTCAATTATCATTGTTATTTTGCTATTTATTGTTTGCCCTGATGGTAAATTAGATATTGTTATTGTTATTTCTTTTCTATTAGATGACAAAACAGAAGTAATATTACTTCCAGTAACTTCCTTAAATGATGCATATTGTTCATCATCATTTAATTTTGCATTTATTATTACATCTCTATCGCCAACATATTCAGATAAAGTGTATGAAATATTATAGTCTATTTCATCATATCCTTTTACTGTAATATTGTTGTCTTCACTAAGATCACAAATATTTGCACTAAGTTTAGTAGACATACTAGCTAAAGTGGCTTTTTCTACTTTAACTAATCCTGCATATTTATCAATACTAGATATCTTAATAATAGATACTATTAATGCTATTAATACGACTATTAATGATGCAGCTATTACTTTCCCTTTTTTTAGTTTTTTAATGTTTTTCATAACAACAACTCCTATTCTAAACCCGTATTATCATACATAATAATTATAGCAAAAAAAATCTAGTTTTTCACTAGATTTTTTGCTTTTTTTAAGAAAATTATTTAGCTATATAAACACCATATAAATTGTTGTTATTCTTAAGTTTTTTAACAATAATTACAACATTATTTGTCTTCTCATTTTTAACAACTTCTTTAATTTCAACACCCTTAATTTTCTTAAGTGTTCTACCCTTAACATTAACAACTTTTACATAGTCACTTACTGTATTATTTACAAATAATGAATTTCTATATGGAGGTATTGTATCTCCTGAAATATCATTAATTCTTTCATTCTTTTTAAGACTATATTTTCTAGTTCTACCAGTAGTAGGATCTATTATATTAGCTTTATTATTTAATAAATAAACTATAGTTTCATCTGAATATAATAATTTAGCATCACTACTCTTAATAGATACTAATAATTTACCTTTATCACTGAATAAATATGTATTTTCATCATCTGAGAACTTATAAACATAACTACCACTAACAGTTATTTTGCTTCCTAAATAATCATCAGAATTTAATACTTTCTTAATCTTTGTAGAATATAAAATTAATGATCTTGATGAAACACTTTCACCAAATAAATTTTCTTCTCCAACAGGGATAATTGTATTAGATGAAATAATAACTTCTTTATTTTTTGAATCATACAATACATATTTACCACTATATTTAACATTACTTGAGTTAGATGAATATTTAACTACTTTATAACCATTAGTATACTCAGCAAATTTTTGAAGTAATAAATCTTCACCTACAAGTTTAAATAATTCTTTATTTGAAGATAAGTCATAAATATATGTAGTTACTTTATCACAGTAACCTTTATAGCAAGTAGTTTGCATATAAACTTTATTATCACTTGACTCTAAATTAGTAATTGAAGTAGATTTTTCATCTGATGAATAATTATACATTTTATTATATTTACCAGAATCTACATCATATACACCAAATGATGAATCTTTAATTCTATTAACAAATACATATCTTTGATCTACATTAACAACTGAAGAAACATATAATGCATAGTCACTTCCAAGTTTATCTTTAATAAATTCAACTCTTTCAGTTACTGTATCATCAGTCATCTTAGTTTGTTTACCAGATGCACTTAATCTATATTTAATATTTGCATTGTTTTCTCTTCTTGTAATGATTAGTTCTCCATCTTTATCTGAAGAAACATATCCATTAAATCCATCTCCAACAATCTTATTAGTATCAATATTATAATAGTAATAAGCATTAGCTTTAGAGTCAGCTAATATTAAATATAAAGTTTCATTATCTTCAGAAATAACTTCTTTTGATACTACATAACCATTAAGTATTGTTTCACCATTTTCATTTATTAATGTATCTACACTACCAATTGAAAGTGAAACAACTTTACCATTAGCAAACTTATTAATTCTAGATACTCTATTATATAAAATTTTACCTTTACTATTAATAATTAAATAAGCATTACCAGAAGAATCATATTCTGAAACTAGATAATCATTTATTTTAGAAATAATATTACCTGTTGAATATTTTCCTTTACCTTTAGTATTTGTTAAAAGATAACCTGCAGTTTCATTAGTAGTCTTATTTACTTTCTTTAGAATAATATAATTCTTAGAAACATCAGAAACTCCTAAAGTATAATCTTTTTGATTAAAGAAACTATCTTTAAATTTAGCTACCTTTTTACCATTAGCATCAAAAATATATATTTTTGATTTACCAAGTCTATTTCCTTTAGCAGCCATAATATAATCACATGTTTCATTCAAACATTCTACACTATAGTATTCTGCTCCAGCTACCTTCTTTACTTTAGTAATAGTATCTACTTTAGTTCTAGAAAGTAATGCAATTACACCAATAATTACTAGTACAACTGCTGCAACTATTACTGCAATTCTAATATCAAAGTTAAAAGGAAGTTTTTTCTTTGGTTTTTCTTCTTTAACTTTTTGAACTTTTACTTTTTCTTCTTTCTTTTCAGAAGAAACAATGTTTTCTTCTTTTTTCATACCCTATCTCCTATTCTTAAAAAAAATTATAACACCTATTAAATCTTATTTCAATAAATTAATTTGATTTTGATAATCATCACTATTAGTAATATAACTACCTGATACAACCATATCTACATATTTATTAATAATATTAATAGTTTTATCATTTATACCACCATCAGCAGATATTATATAATTATTAAATCTCTCTTTTAATTTAAATAATTCTTCCATTTTATATGAAGTATTATCTATAAATGATTGCCCTCCAAGACCTGGAGTAACACTCATAACTAATATTAAATCTATATATGGTAAATACTCTACCACATCATTAATATCAGTTTCAGGATTTATAGCAATACCTACTTTTATTCCATAAGATCTAATCTTTTGTATATAACTATATGGATTATTTGTTGCTTCTAAATGAAAAGTTATATATTCGGGGTTAATCGAAGCATAATCCTCTATTAATGAATCTAAATTTGTACTCATTAAATGTACATCTAATTTTTTATTATTATATTCATTAATATCATTAAAATCACTTACTGGAAAACTACTATTAGATGTATAAGTATTATCTTGAACATCAATATGAATATAATCTGCATCTGTTAAATTAATCTTTTCAATTGTTTCCCTTATATTATCTTTTTCTTTTAAAATTGACACTGATACTTTCATCTTTCATTTTCCTTTTCGTTTATAAAACTAACATAATTTTCATATCTAGATTTTATTATTTCACCATCGTTAACAGCCTTTATTACTTCACAACCATCTTCTTTAATATGCATACAATCAGAATATTTGCAATCATATTTATTAAATTCTATAAAGCAATTCTTAATATCTTCTTTTGTCATATCAGTAAAATCTAATTTAGAAAATCCTGGAGTATCTGCTATTAAAGAATCACATACTTCAAAGAATTCTATATTTCTAGTAGTATGTTTTCCTCTATTTAATGCATATGATATTTCATCAGTTTTTAAATTAAGATTTTCATCTAGTAAATTTAATAGTGTTGATTTACCAGATCCTGATTGACCTGTTAATATAACGGTTTTATTTTTAATTATTTCTTTTATTTTATCTATTTCTTTATTTGTTACTACTTTGTATCCTAAACTTTCATAATAATTTTTACATGATGTAATATCTAAATCAGATAAATCCAATTTAGTAAAACATATAACAGGTTCAATTTTATTATGAACAATATGAGATAATATTTTATCAAGTAATTTAGATGAAAAATCAGGATTAACAATAGATGTAACTACTATAGCAATATCTACATTTGCTACAGGAGGCCTATTTAAACTATTCTTTCTATCTAGCACTTCATCGATTATATTATCTTCATTTACAAGTACAAAGTCTCCAGCTAGAGGAGTTATATTCTTATTACGAAATACTCCCCTAGCCTTACATACTTTTTTATCACCATTACTAAATAAAACTATATAATCATTACTAATTGTCTTGATTATTCTGTTCATTTGATTCATTATTTTCCCCATTTTCTAGTGTTTCTAATACAACAGGTTTTTTAGCTAGTTCTACAGTTAATTCATCACCTTTAGATATATTAGATGTTGCAGATTTACTTTGTGAAAGTATTGTTCCTTGAGGTTTTTCTTCAGTTTCTACTTCTTTAACAGTTAAATGAATATCATAATCATCGCAGAAACTTTGAATTTGATCAATATTATATCCTTTCATAAAATCAGGATATTCAGTTACTATATCAGGAATAAATAATTTAAGAATATCTCCAGTAACAAGTTTTTCTCCTGCTGCTGGTTCTTGACCAATAATAATATTAGCTTTATCTAAATATTCAGATTTTTTATCTACTTCTTTTTTCTCAATTATTACATTTAGTCCAGCACCTTTAGAATCTTCAAGTAAAGTTTCAATTTTACTAGCATCTTCACCAGTATAATCTGCTAATTCAGTTCTATTACTTCCAAGAGATTTATAAAGTGTAATTACTTTTCCTCTTTTTACTGTAGCTCCAGCTGCAGGATTAGTTTTTGTTACTTTTCCTTTTTCAACATCATCAGTGTAGTCTTCTTTAATAGTTCCAGCTACTTTCAATCCTTCATTTTTTAAAACTGTTCTAGCTTCATTAACTGATAATCCAGATACATCTGGAACCTGAACATCTTTGTTTTTGAATACTGAAGGTAAAATTATAAATACTGAAAGTAATGCTACAACTAAAACTGAAACTGCAATAATTAAAATTTTAGTAAATCTACTCATTCTTTTATCCTCTATAGTTTCTTCTATTTCTTTAACTTCTATTTTTTTCTTTTCTTCTTTTTCTACTTCTTTTTTCTTTATTTCATCTTTAAGATTATTAGTTACAACTGTATTCTCATTATCATATTCATTTTCAGGATATTTAAATACAATTCTTTTTTCATCTTTTCTCTCTTCATCTAAACAAGTCTTAAGATCTTCATATAACTCTCTAACATTGTTATATCTATTTTTTGGATTCTTAGCAGCTGCTTTTAAAATAATGTTTTCTAAAGATTGTGGAACATCATCTCTAATTTTCCTAATGCTAGGCATTGGATTTTTAAGATGTTTCATAGCTATTTCAACAGCAGTTTCTCCTCTAAAAGGCATAGTTCCAGATAGCATTTCATAAAGCATAATACCAAGTGAATAAATATCACTTTTAATAGTACTACCTTTACCAGATGCTTGTTCTGGTGGTAAGTAATGAACTGATCCCATAACTGAATTAGTTTGTGTTAAATCAGATGCATTAACAGCCATTGCTATACCAAAGTCTGTTATTTTAACCATACCATCATCAAGTATCATTATATTTTGAGGTTTAATATCTCTATGAATAATATATGAATCATGAGCAGATGATAAACCATCTGTTAATTGACACATAATATCTATTGTTTCAGGTATAGATAATCTTTTTCTTTTCTTAATAATTTGTTTTAAAGTTAATCCTGGAATATATTCCATCACAATGTAGAAATTACCATCATCTTCTCCTACATCATATATTTGAACTATATTTGGATGATTTAATAAAGATGCACTTTGTGCTTCTCTTCTAAATCTTCTAACAAACTTTTCATCATCTGCTAGGTCTCCTCTTAAAACTTTAATTGCAACATCTCTTTCTAAAATAGTGTCATAGCCTAAGTAAACGTTAGCCATACCACCTTCACCAATTAAAGCTTTAACTTCATATCTGTCGTTAATCTTTTGACCCTTAGCTATCACTATTTATCACTTCCTATCATTAAGCAAGCAATAGAAATGTTATCTAGCCCACCTCTTATATTACTCTTTCTAATTAATCTAATTACTTTTTCAGATAAACTTAGATCTTTACTAGCAAGTACTCTTTCTATTTGATTCTTGTTTAGCATAGATGTAAGTCCATCAGATGAAAGTACAATCCCAGATACTTCTTCTTCTACTGAGAAAATATCTACTTCTATAGGATTATTAGCTCCAAGTGCTCTCATAAGAATATTCTTCTTAGGATGATTTTGAGCTTGACTTTCAGTTAATTCACCATTATTAACTAACATATTAACTAAAGTATGATCTTTTGTTATTTTAAATAATTCATCTTTCTTAATAACAAATCCTGATGAATCACCAATATTAGCAAATAATAAATATTCTTTAGTATATATTGCCATAACTAAAGTAGAACCCATTCCTTTACTTTCAGGATGATTCTTAGTATATTCAAATATTTCATCATTTATTTTATTTACATTATCTCTAATCCATTCAACACAAGTTTTTTTATCACCCATAGTATCTAAACTATTAAAACTTTCTGTTAAATGATTAATAGCCATAGACGAAGCCACTTCACCTGCTTTATGTCCACCCATACCATCTGCAACCGCAAGTAAATATTCACCTTTTTTGTTTTTTAATATAGTAACACTATCTTCATTATGTTCTCTAACTTTTCCTGTATCAGTTAAAAAATAACTTTCCATTTATATCTCTCCTTCTATATTTTCAGCTCTAAGTTGTCCACATGCTGCAGATACATTAGATCCAAATTCTCTTCTTATTGTTGATGTTACATTATTCTTCTTTAGTATATCATAAAATGCACTAATTTGTGAAGAATTAGAACGTTTAAATTCAATATTTTCAGTTTCATTATATGGAATTAAATTAACATATGCATTTAATCCCTTTATTAAATTACATAACTCTAATGCACACTCTTTAGTATCATTTACTCCATCAAGCATTATATATTCAAATGTAACTCTTCTATTTGTTTTATTTATATAATCTTTTACCGCTTTTATTATTTCTTCTACTGGATAGGCATTATTAATTTTCATTATTTTTGATCTTATTTCATTATTTGGAGCATGAAGTGATATTGCTAAATTAATGTCTAGATTTTCATCTGCTAAAGCATATATTTTAGGAACTAATCCACAAGTAGAAACAGTTATATGTCTAACTCCAATTGCTAAAGCAAATGGATCATTAATAATTCTTACAAAATCTATAACATTATCATAGTTATCAAATGGTTCTCCAATACCCATAATAACTACATGACTAATTCTTTCACCTAAATCTTCTTCAACTTTCATAACTTGAAGAAGCATTTCAGATACTGTTAAATTTCTTATTTTTTTAAGTCTTCCACTTTGACAAAAAGCACATCCCATATTACAACCAATTTGAGATGATATACATATACTATTACCATAGTCATGTTTCATAAGAACTGCTTCTATTCTATGATTATCATTTAATTCAAATAAATATTTATTAGTTAATTCATCTTCTTGTTTAATAACTAATTTAATATCATCAAAATAAAAATCTTCTTTTAATTTTTCTATTAAATCTTTTTTTAAATTAGTCATTTCATCAAATGAATTAACTTTCTTTCTATAAAGCCATTCAAAAACTTGAGTAGCTCTAAATTTTTTATCGTTAATAGATTCAAAATATGCCTCTAGTTTTTTTCTAGTTATTCCATATATACTATCCATTTTTTCACTTCTTTTCCACTTTACATTATACCATTTATAATATAATAATTAAAGGATTACACCCTATTTACGAACATTTTCCTTTATATTTACATTTTGCCTTTACATGTGATAAAATACTTCCAAGGAGAAATACTATGACTAAAATTGGAATAATATGTGAATATAATCCATTTCATAATGGACATAAATATCATATAGATAAGATTAAAGAAATGTTTCCAGATTCTATTATTATTTTAGCTTTATCCCCTTCTTTTACTCAAAGAGGAGATGTTTCTATTATTAATAAATGGGATAAAACTAAAATAGCTATAGAAAATGGTGTTAATTTAGTAGTTGAAATACCTACTAAATTTGTTATACAATCAGCAGATACATTTGCTAAAGCAGTAGATCTATTAGATTATTTAGATTGTGATTATTTAGTATTTGGATCTGAATTAAATGATGTAGAAAGACTAAAAGATATTTGTAAAATACAAAGTAATTCAAAATATAATAAAGATGTTAAATCATTAGTAGACTCAGGTATTAGTTATAAAAATGCTTTATTTAAAGCATTAAAACCATATGGAATAGATGATGTAGAACCAAATGATACATTAGGTATTTCATATATAAAAGAAATAAATAAAATAAAAAGTAATATTATTCCACTTACTATAAAAAGAACTAATGATTATAATTCAGATACATTAGAAGGAACTATTATTAGTGCTAATGCTATTAGAAATAATATTAAGAAAATAGATTTAAAAAAATATATTCCAGAAAATGCTATTATAGATTTTTATAATCCAGAATATTTTAATCTATTAAAATACAAAATTATATCAGATAATAATTTACGTAAATATAATTTAGTTGATGAGGGAATAGAAAATAGACTTAAAAAATATATTACTGAATGTAATTCAGTAGAAGAATTCATAAACAAAATTAAAACAAAAAGATATACTGTTAATAAATTAAAAAGAATGTTTATATCTATTCTTATATCATTTGAAAAGAAAGATAATAATAAAGAAATAAAATATATAAGAGTTCTTGGTTTTGATAAGATAGGACAAAAGTATTTAAATAGTATTAAAAAAAGTATAAATATTCCTCTTTATACTAAGTTTAATAAAGATTTAGAATTTGAATATAATGTTACTAAAATATATTCAATGATTGTAAAAGATGATAGTCTAATAAAAAAAGAGTTATCTAATCTAATAAGATTATAACTCTTTTTTATTTACCATTTAACATTTAATCCTATCTTGTTAATAAACTTTTGAATGTTTTCTCTATTCTTTTTAGCAATTTTTCTATTATAGAAGAATTCAAATATTTTGGATCTTATAAATTCAATTAAAGTGCATATTATTAATAAAATAATTGAATAACCTATAGCTATTAAAATATGTTTATAATTATAGGATTCTAAATTAAAACCTAATTTAGGATATATTAATCTATACATTAAAGTATTTTGTGTAATCAAATATAACCCTATAACATATCTACTAGCAAAATTAATTACTCTATTCTTTATTTTTATTTGACTAAAGAAAATAAAATATGCCAATGAACCAAATACTATGAATGGATTATTATAACTAGCAAAATTATTAAATATAATTTCGGCATAATGTTTTACTAAATTATTACTTGAAAGCATATATTTATGTCCAAAATAATAAAGTAATACATTGCATAAAGCAAATACTATAAACAAAATAAATGATAAGATTATTACTTTATTTCTTTTATGTTTTTTTAAATCTATTGGGTACTTATGTAAATATGATCCCATAAAATACAACATAATAAAACTTAATAATGAGTAACCAGCATTGATATTAATAAAATTATCTCCTGTAATATAAGCTAAGAAAGAAATAATCATAAGTGCAATTATAATATTACGATGTTTTGTTTTATCTATATTTCTAATAACAACATTAAGAACAGGACTAAATAAATATAGAATCATATATACAATTAAAAACCAATAATTATAAAATTTTGGTATTGGAGATAAATCTAAAATAATAAATGTTTTAGAAAAATATTCTGTAGTAAATATAATAAAGCCTAATAATATTACAGCATTATATATCCACATCATATTATTAATTCTAATTACTTTTGATAATTTAAATTCTTTATCATAATTAAAATAACCTGTTAATAAAACAAATGAATTAACATGAACTAATAAAATAGCAGATATAAATATAACAAGTATATGAGTTAATCCGCTAGTATTATCTATCATATTACCAAATAAAATAAAATGCCATAAAGCAATAAAAAACATAGAAATAATTCTCATTAATTCAAAATTTGATTGTCTTTCTTTAGTCATAATTTATTCCTCTAATCTAATATATTACTATGTTCTTCTTGTTTTTCATAATATACTTTCTTAATTCTTTTACCATACCTTTTAAAATATGATTTCCATAAACTAAATGGAACTAATAATTTATGTTTATTCCATATATATTTAAGGGATTCGCCTGTTACTGAAAAGAATGCTAGAATACCAATATATATATTTACACATATTATTTCTACTTTAAAAGCAATTCTATTTAATACACTCATTTTACTACTAAAAATAAGAAGTCTTTTATTACCATCTAGTACATATACTTTAATATATTTAGAATCTATTTTTAAATGGGCTTTTATACCAAAACCATTTTCTTCCTTTGTATCATATTTTACAAAATCTATTTCTTCTCCATCCTCTAATACAACAAAAGAAGCTTTTTCTTTTGTACATGTTCCCTCTATATTTAATGTTGGATTTTTTATACCAGTAATAGATTGTTTTGTAATACCTATAAAATCATATATTTGCATTTTATATCACCCTTACTTTTATATAATTATAACAAAAAAAGAGTGATAAATCACTCTATTTCATATATTTTAATAACTTTTCAGTTATAAGTTTATATCCTTCTTCATTTGGATGAAGACCATCATCACTATATTCAGAACTAAAATATCCATCTTCATTTGCTAAAGGAGTATATAGATCTATATAAGTAAAATCTTTTTCTTTAGCATATTTCTTTAATTCTTCATTAGTTTTAACTATTTTTTCTTTTACAGGTACTTCATCATCAGCATCGCCATTATGTTCATTTTTCCATACATTTGAATATGGGAATATAGCTTCTATATATATTTCTGCATATGGATTTCTTTCATGAATTTTATCGCATATTTCTTTTATGTCTTCTACTACTTTTTCAGAAGAGTTTCTATCCCATATAAAGTTATTTATACCTAAGTTTATAAATACTTTTGATGGATTATAACGATATACTCTTTCTTGCATATTATTAAGAATATCCCATGTTTTATTACCACTTACACCACTTTGTACATGATAATAATCTCCAAAATATTTATCTACATCATATAATTCTGTAATTGAGTCTCCTAAGAAAACTATGTTTTCACTAACCATTTTCTTTTCTTCAATTACATTTTCTTTTACTACTAATTTACCAAATGTAACTCTACCTTTTTGAACAAAGAATATAGTCATTAATACTATAATTCCTATAAGTAATGCGAATATTGTAAATAATACAATTTTATCTGTTTTTTTCATCTTTATTACCACCTATCATACAATATATAATATCATATATTAGATTAAAATAATTTGTATTTTAAAACACTTTACACTAATAATTAAAAATATTTACATCTACTCTTCCACTAATACCAGGAATGATTCCTTTAGAAGAATATTGCCATCCTATATAATCAGAATCATATTGACATTTATTATAATATTGAGCTACCCATATAGGTTTATTTCTTATACTAGGATCATTTAATGATCCTTTAGTAAGCATATATAAATTACCATATACACCTGTTTTAATGCCCTTATTTTCAAGATTATTACTGAATGCACTAATTACCTTAGTATATAGACTTTTAGTATAATTTACACCATTATAACTTCTTATTTCAGCATCATAGAATACTGGATAATATAAATTAACATTATACTTATTAATCATGTCATAGACGAAGTTTGCCTCTATATTAGCAGCATATTCATTTTGAGCATATCCATAAATATATATGCCATACGGAATACCTAATCTATTTAATTCAAATATATTTCTTTCAAACTTATTATCAAGGCCACATTTAGAATTTAATGATGTTCCATAACCTACTCTAACTATTACAGCATCTACTAAATTACTTTCTTTTAATTTTTCAAAATCTATATCTCCTTGCCAAGAAGATATATCTATAACACTTTTAACAGATGATTTAATTAAATGCCCATCATTAAAGTCAAAATAATATCTTATACCATCTACTAATTGTAATCCTTTATTATCACCATAATATACTTTATCATCTACTACAGTAAATTCAGGTCTAAGTTTATAATTATCATCATAATATTTATTATCTACTATACCTTTTAATTTAGGTGGTTCTTCTATTTCTTCTATAGGTTCCTCTATAGGTTCTTCTACTTCTTCACATATATATACAGTTTCATATTTTATTTCTATATTGTCTTCTAATAATTCTTCTACATTTGAATTACTTTTATTAATTAGATAAACTTTATTCTCATGTTCTACTATTTTCTCTTCTTCTTTTATTACTTCTTCAGGTGTTTCTTTTTTATTACTAAATAAAGAAAATAATATAATAAAAATAATTATAAAAGAAAATAATATATATTTAAGTTTTTTCATATTAACCCCCTTTTATATATTATTTTCTTTTTTAAATATTATTCCACTAAAAAACATCCAAAAGGATGTTTATTTTTCTATTTTTAATGAATTACTAGATATTAAATATAACATAGCAATAAATATAGAAACAGACGGATATATTAATGTATGTCCATTAAAAATAGTTATTACTAAGAATGTAATATATGACATATAATATATCTTTCTTAAATCACTTTTTCTATGTACAAACATAAACATTATAAAGAATATAACTGATCCAAATATACCTGTTGTAAATAATATATCTATATAATCTATGCCAGTATAATTAACTAATTTAGTTTTACCAATTCCATACATTATATTATCATATCCACCTTTTAAATATACATTAATAGAATTCTTAATATTAGTTAATCCCGAAGAAAATAATAATGTATCAATTGATTTAAATGAATATATATCTTTAAATTTATGTATATTTAAAGAAACTATTTCTTGTTTAATACTTGTATAGAAAGGTGAAAAACTTACTAATAAAACATATAGACCAGTAAATATTAAGAATATAAGAATAATTAATAATCTTTTCTTCCAATCATTATATATAAACTCTAATCTATAATGACTTATTAATACACATATAGTTACTATAAATGATCCAATAACTATTAATTTAGAACTTATTATAAATATACAAAGTCCTAGTAAAATCATAAATAATATTTTAAATACAATATTTTTATTATTCAAAACATAATTAAGGATTATTGGTAATAAACCTACTACTATTGAACCAACAATATTTATATAATCTTTGTCTAATTTGAATATATGTAAAATCGAGAATAGTATTATATATCCTACATATATTTTAAATATAAACTTATCATCAATTAGTTTATTATCGTATTTAGAAAAGAATATCATCATTATAGGTAAATAGAATATTTTAGCTAAATTAACTAATTCAGTATATATACCTAATTTTCTTAAAAAATATGAACTAATTGATAATATAAAATATATTAAAAATATTATTAGTAGTTTTCTATTATCTTTATTTCTAAATATATAAACAAATATAAATATCATAAATATAAATCTAATAATAGAACTAATACTAATTGGTATATTTAAATATTTTTCTTGCAATATAGATAATAAATCAAGAAATGGATTACAAATAATAAATATAATTATTATCTTATTAAATAGTTTACTTTTATTCATATTATCACCACTTAAATTATAACATAAAAAAAGTTTTGCATTAAGCAAAACTTATTCTGTTTCAGTTTCAGTTTGGTTTTCTTCAGGATGAAGTGATTCACCTGCTAAAACTTTTCTTATAGCTTCTTTAGCTTCATTAATAGATGCTTGTGAAGGATAAACAACTGATAACTCTGTAGATCCAGAAGATAATGTTGTTGTTCTTCCAGTTCCACCAACTACATTTTGTGATTCAAATGTCCATGGTGTCATATCATTTAATTGGAATTTTACTAATTTCTTAATATCCTCTTCAGGCATACTTGTTTCAAATGTACCATTTACAGCATTTAATAAATCAGTATAATGTGCAACAGCATAAGTACTTGAAGTAACTTTATTAAATAATGCCATTAATACTTTTTGTTGATTTATATTTCTTTGCATGTCACCCTTAAAGTAATGATATCTTTCTCTAGCAAATGCTAAAGCACACATTCCATTTAAGTTGTTTTCACCATAATGAATCCAACAACGTCTATCAGTCCATAAACTAAATTCTTTATCTGTTGGTTTTATAGCATCTTCATATACTGTTACTCCACCGACTGCATCAACTAAGTTAATAACAGCTTTAAAGTTAACTCTCATATAGTAATCAGCTTGATATCCCATTAAATCTTCACATGTCGCTTTAGAAAGTTCAACACCACCTAAAGAACCAGCATGAGTTAATTTGTCTTTTTTACCATTGTATCCATGTAATGGAACAAATGAATCTCTTGGGATTGAAACTAATAATATTGTCTTAGTATTTGGATTTACTACAACAAACATGTTAACGTCACTTAGACTCTTTTTAACTAAAGTATCTCCTCTAGTATCTATACCACTAATAAATATAATAAATGGTGTATTAGTTATATCAATATCTGGAGTTTCAATCTTTGATTTATCTTTCTTTATGTATAACTTGATAGTATCGATTATTTTTAACCATTCAACATATTCAGGATCATTTTCCTTTAATGAACTATAAAATCCTGAATTCATTATTACAGCATTTTCTGGATATGATAATTTAACTAAAGAATCTGATATAGAATCAGTTTCCTCAATTTTAGCACTAGTCTTTTTCTTTAGACCTTCTTTTAGTTTTTTATAATAATCTGTATCAACATTATAATAAATAACTCCACCATCTAAAGATTTTACATCATCCATTTCAGATAATTTGTTTACTACAATATAATATTCATCTACATCATAGTCTTTCATTAGATTGTCTTTTAAGAATTCTTGAGTTTTACCTATATATGATATTCCAAACCATTGAACTGCCATTACTACAATAGCAAGTATATCACATATAATTAATAATACTCCAGCTTTCTTTTTATTAATACATATTAATGCATATATTAAATCTAATGCTATTAGTGCTATTGCACCTATTTTAAAATACTTCATAGGAAGCATATCTAAATCTAATATACTTTTTAAGAATAATACTAACATTACGACAGAAGCTATGAAAAGAGCTATAGATATAGATCTTATAATAATTCTTGCTATCTTTTTACCCTTCGTATCTTTCTTCTTAGTTTTAGTAGTCTTCTTTTCTTTTACACTTTTAGTTTTCTTTTCCTTTTTCATCTTTTTCTCCTCTATTCTATAGTTGTAGTCTTAGATTTAACTTGTACTTCAATATAAGTTCTACCATCAGAAACATCTATTTCATCGCCATCTTGATATGTATATTTTGTTTTAGCATTTCTATCAGACTTACTCCATTTAATTGGAACAGCTTTACCATTAGTAATATAAAAACCATTACCTTCTCCAGTTGTATGAATATTCCAATAATATCCATCATCCATTTTATTGTAGTCTACTTTTTGAACAATAATATTCTTAGTAGTAAATTCTTCACCTGTAAAATAATCTGTAGTTCTTCTGTCATTTACTATTCTAGTGTACATTTTAGTTTCAGGATTATACTCAAATACATTAGTAACTGATCCATATGGAACAGTAACCTTGTTAGCAGTCATTGCTTCTTCCCTATTACTCAAATCTACATCAATTACATTATAGTTTAATAATACAGTATTATCACTTTCTAAAGAATATCCCTTTCTATCTTTAGCGTAATCTAATACTTTAGTAGTATTTAAATAAACAGTATGTTCAGAGTCTAAATGTGCAGGATTTTCTCTCCACATATTACCTTCTCCTACCATTCCTTGAACATAATTTATTATACCTTTTTTCTGTAAATCATCTTGTGCATAATGACTCCATCCAAATGCAACAAATATTGCATCTGATTCATATGCATAATCTATCATATTATGTCTTGCACTTCTTATAGTACCAACTCTTAAATCATTTACATCTTTAAATAAAGCCACAACTCTAGCGGTACTTCCTTCTGTTGGTATTTCATAAACTATGAATGCCTTATTCAATCCTGTTTGTACTTTAACAGCCACAGGAGTGTTATTAATTGAAACCGCTAAAGGTCTAGATTTAGAACTAGTATCTATAACATCAATTTTTTCCTCTAATTCAACCTTTATCATTTTACCTTTAGGTTTATTATCACCTTTCAAGATAAAATAATAAAAAGCAAATCCTCCAGCACCAATCACAAGTAGTAGTATTAAAATCAAAACAACTAGTTTTTTAACATTTAGTTTTCTAACTCTTGTTTTATTCATATAACACCAACTTTCCTATTCTTCATTATAGCAAATTTTTATATATCATACAACCTATATGTAAAATAAAAATCTATCAATTTTGATAGATTTTATGGCATTATTTTTTTTACAAAAGGAATCTTTCTAATTAACCATGCAATTAATATACATACAGGTATAACTACAAAAGGAAATCCTAATCTAAAATAAATTGATCTAGTATCAACTACTCTAACAGTATAATAAACTTCTAATACAAAGAAATGTAATAAGTATATTGGAAATGTATATTTTGATAGGAAATCAAATACTTTCATAAACTTTTTACTCTTAATACGTTCACTAATACTCTTAACGAATACAAATATAGCCATTGCATATAACAAGCAAGGAATATTCCAGTAACCAGAAAATGTTTCTACTAAGGCACCTGCTTTATATGAAAGATATACTGTACCTAATAAATGCATTAATAACCCAATTATTCCAAATATATAAATAACTAATCTCTTTTTAAAAGTTAATTCTGTTTGATCTAATAGATATCCAACAATTGGATAAACTAAGAATCCAGAGCACATTACAAAATCAATATTGAAATTTACTTTTATATGAAAAACATTGCAAATAAATGGTATTAAAATATTAAATATAGCTCCACCTATTGCTAAATATGTTAATATACTTTTTTTCTTATCTTCCTTAATGGATGATAAAACAGGAATACATAAATATACACTAAATAAAGTTATAAAAAACCAGAAATAAGGAACAAAAGTATCTATTGATAAGAATCCCTCAAAAATATATTTTACATTTAAATCTTTTACACTTATTTTATGAATTAATAATAAGAATACAAAACCTATAGTATTCCATACTAGAAATGGAACTACAGTTGAAAGAAATCTCTTCTTAAAATATTCCTTTGTAGAATATTTCTTTTGATAGTCTATTAATGTAGCCCCTGTAACCATAAAGAATACAGGAACAGCAAAAAATATTAAACATTGAAAAATAGCTGCTGTTAACCAATACCTAGAATAACTAAAGTCTCCAAAACAGCAATTAGTATGAACAAATACAACTGCTATTGCAGAAATTACTCTAAGAATTGTTATATAATTCTTACGTTTCATTTTTATAATCTCTCAACACAATCAAATGCAGATTTAATTACATCATCCATATCATAATACTTATATTCAGCAAGTCTTCCACCAAATATTGTTTTTTCTTCTTTTGATGCAAGTTCTCTATACTTCTCTGCTAGAGCATTATTCTTATCATCATTAATTGTATAATATTTTTCCATTCCTTCTTCATAATCAGATGGATATTCAAATGTTACTACAGTCTTTGGACTAGTAGTATCAAACTCAAAATGCTTATGTTCAATTACTCTTGTATAGTCTACTTCATGACCAGTATAGTTAACTACTGCATTACCTTGGTAATTAACTTCATCAAATATTTTAGTATCAAATTTTAATGATCTATATTCTAGTTTACCAAGAGAATAATCAAAGAATTCATCAAGAGGTCCAGTATAAATAACTTTATCTGCTAATGAAGTAAGTTCTTCTCTATTATCAAAGAAGTTAGTATTAAGTCTTACTTCTACTCCTTCAAGCATTTTTTCTACTAAAAGAGTATATCCTCCCATAGGAATACCTTGATATCTATCATTAAAATAATTGTTATCATATATTAATCTAACAGGTAATCTTTTAATAATAAATGCAGGAAGATCTTTACAATCTCTATTCCATTGTTTTTCAGTATAACCTTTAATTAGTTTTTCATAAATAGATCTACCTACTAATGAAATAGCTTGTTCTTCAAGATTCTTTGGTTCTCCAGTTATTTCTTTCTTTTCTTCATTAATATGTCTCATTGCATCTTCTGGAGTAAATACATCATCCCAAATTTTTGAGAATGTATTCATGTTAAATGGCATGTTATATACTTCATTACCGATTCTTGCAATTGGTGAATTAGTATATCTATTAAATTCAACAAATGAATTAACATAATCCCAAACATCTTTATAATCAGTATGGAATATATGAGCACCATACTTATGAACATTAATACCTTCTACTTTTTCAGTATAAACATTACCAGCAATATGATTTCTACGATCTATTACTAATACCTTTTTACCTTTTTTTGTTAATAAATTTGCACATGTTGCACCAAATAAACCTGCTCCAACAATTAAATAATCATACTTCATAAATATCCTCCTATAACCTTATGATTTTTACATTTTTAACATATTTTTCAAATCTTTTTCTTAATGATTCTAATTCCTTTTCAGTTACCTCTTTAAATATAGGCATTTTTAATCCTAATGATTTATATTTAGATTCACCAAGTCTATGAATTGTAAATAACTCCAAATTATTTATTTTCTTTTCTTTTAATAATCTTTCTATCTCTTTAATGTTTTCCTCTGTATATGTATATTCAGGTACAACAGGAATTCTAAATACTATATCCTTTTTTGTCTTTAATACTAAATCTAAATTATTTATAAATAATTCTGGATTGGCATTTAAAGTTTTAACATTATTACCTTTTAATACCTTAATATCTATATAGTAATAGTCCACATATTTCATTGCTATACTTAATAATTCGCTTGGAACCATTAATGCTGTTTCAATACATATATTAATCCCATTATCTTTTAACTTTTTTAATAGTGGTTCGATTTTATCAAAAAACCATAAACATTCACCACCAGAAAATGTTACTCCTCCACCATTTTCATAATATGTTTTATCTTTTATAAGAATATTAAATAATTCATCTAAATCATATTCTTTTCCATATATACCTTCAATACCATCTTTATTATATTTTTCTATATTAAAATTAATATTCTCAGGATTTGTACACCAGGGACATCTTAAATTACATCCTTTAAAGAATACAGTTGTTCTAATACCAGGACCATCATGAAGACAAAATCTTTGAATATTACTAATAATTACCTTCATTCTTTAAAGCCCTTTCAATTATATAGTCTTTATATTCATCGGGTAAATCCTTAAAGTATGCACTAAATCCCCAGACTCTAACTATTAAATTTGGAAATTTATCAGGATTTTTTCTAGCTTCGATTAATATCTTACTATTAACAACATTCATTTGCATTTCAAAGAATCCATTTTTAATACTTGATATTAAAAAGTCTAAAAACTTTTCATAATTATCATTAATAAAATTAGGTGTTACAAAAAAGTCTATAACATTTCCATTAAACCTATTATCTGAATAATCTAATTGAGATGCAAAATTAACTAGTTCTGTATAACCATTGGCTTTATCATTTGATATATGAACCGAGAAAGGTTCACCATTTTTTCTTCCATCAGGAGATGCAGGAAAACTTTCGGAATCAGTAATATATGATGGTGCACTTAAACCAAATTTATATCTACCACCATACTTGTTAGTTTTATCACTAAAATATTTAGATACTTCCTTTATTATTTCATTAGTTAATAAAATAATATTGTCTTTATCTACACCATATTTATCTTCTTCATTATGTATTTCTTTTATTAATAATTCATTAGATTTAAAATTATTATTAATAATGACTACAAACTCATCTAGTTTATATTTTTTATCTTTAAATACTAATTTATCAATAGCATAAAGTGAATTAACTAAATTAGCTAATCCAACACTTGTGAAACCATAATTATTATAAATTGCACCTCCATTAGCAATATCTTTACTACTTTCAACACAATTTTTATTAAATAATGATAGTAATGGGTTTTCAGCAAACTCTATTGAATCAACACAATTTCTAAATTCATCTAAATATTTTTTTAAATGTTTAAAATATTCTTCCTTTAATTTTTTCATATTAGTTGCTTTACTATTATTTAGCATATCATTTAAAGGAATCATATAATTAATTGTTTTAATGTTATTTTGATCTAATGATTTACCAGGAATATATGGTTCCCAACAAGCGGCAGTACCATAATTATATGCATCTTCCTTAGCATATCCAAAATCCAATAACTTATTTATAATTACATCGTCATTTGCAAATAAAGGACATCCAATACCTGTTGAAATACATTTTAATGATGTATCCATTAGATCTCTTGGAATATTTTTTGAAACTCTAAGTAATACTTTAGGATCAGGTTCTTTTAGTTCTTCTAATAATTCAATAATCATGTAAGTTAAATCATTAGTAAAGTATTTACCATTTTCCAATAATCCTCCAAGTATTATTATTTGTCCTGTATCACCATATAAAGTGTTACTCTTAAAATAATAGTCTTTGTGAAGAATTGTTAAGAATTCCTTTAATACTTTTCTTGCTTCTTCCTTCGTTATTTTTTTATTCTTAATATCATTTTTATAGTAACTATCTAGTATTAAATCTAATCTTCCAATACCATTTAAATATATACCAGATTGCCATAATAATTGATTTAAAAACATAATTCTTTGAAGGGCATCAACAAAAGAATTAGCTTTCCTATTAAGAAGACCTTCAAGATTACTCTTAATATTCTTACTCTTTACTATTTCTAATTCTCTATTAACTAATAATTCAAAAGCATTAACTACATCTAATTCTTTATTATAAAAATCAGTATTTTTTATTTGTTTAATATATTCTTTATAGTCACTTATTGATTTATCTAAAATCATACTATAGTCAACCATTAAATTACCAATAACAGTACCTTTACTATAATATGTCTTATTAACATCAATATAATAATAAAAGTATTTTGAAGATATTTCTTTTAATTCAAGATTATTAACTAAATCTTCATATGAAGTATATACTTTAACCTTTGAATAAGTAGATAATAATCCACTATTATTTAATGAAGATATTTTTTTAGAATAATGATATTTGTGTAATCTTTTATATCCTATTGTTTTTTTAATAAACTCTTTAACTTGCATCCTATTTTACCTCCAAATCTACTTAATACACTACCTATTGCATACGTAGCAAAACTATCTTTAATGATTAGTAAGTATAGTGCATAAATAGCCATTCCTACAAATACTTGTGCTAACGTTGTATATATTGTTGGTTTTAAATACATACCCATAATATATACAGGAATAAACATTATTATTGATCCAATAATATATTTATAAGAACCATGGAATATAATTCTTAAATTATAATCTTTTCTAACATCAATTGCTTGAACTATTATAATTAGGATTTCAGCTAAAACAGAAGATACAATTGCACCTACTGCACCAAATTTAGGAATTAATACAAAATTCATGCAGAAATTAAATACAGCACCAATAATTACAGATTTAGTAAATAAGTTTTGTTTCTTAACTGGTATCAAATATTGAACACCACTAACGTTATTTAATCCAATTGCCATAATTAAAACTGCACCTATCATAATTAAAACTATAGAATCATTAAATTCTTTTCCAAGAAACCATGGAACAATTGTTTTTGCAGTAGCTATTAAACCTGTCATTAATGGAAATCCTAAAAACCATACAAAGTTATATGATTTTTTAAGATAATCTACTACTTTTTCATGATCTCCATCTGAAGCAGTTTTAGATATTCTAGATGAAACTACAGTACCTAATGCTGTAACAAAAACTAAAATTGTTTTAATTATTTTTTGAGACTCTTCATAATTACCTACTTGAGTCATATTATGTGTTAATCTTCCAAGCATTGTTTTATCAAGTAATGTATATACTTGAATAGCTATTTGAGGAATAAATAAAGCAATTATCATTGGAAATTGTTTAAAAATGTTTATTTTTTTAGGTTTAACTAGATATTTATCTATATCAAACCATAATGTTAAATTTCCTAATAAATTGCAACCAACATATAACAAAATATACTTATATAAATCACTTGGTTGTTTTATAAAGATAAAAATACATGCAAGTCCTATTACTTTAACTATTGTATTTCTAATTACAGTCTTTTTAAATTCTTCCATTCCTTGATAAAACCATGAAATATCAATCATATTAGCAAATAATTCAATTAATAATATTTTATAATATATTGAATATTCACGATTAATACAGAAGAATATAAAGAACACAATTGTAGATACAAGCATAGTTAAACACTTAAATATGAATAATTCAAAGAATACCTTACTTCTCTTTTCTTTATCATCTTGGTTATATGCAATTTCTCTTTGTCCATACATATTTATTCCAAGTGATCCAAATAGGATAAAATATGTAGCCATTGAGATAGTATAACCATACGTACCAATACCTTCAGCTCCAAGCCTTCTAGCTAAATATGGCGTTGTAATTACTGGTAGAATTACTACTAGCATTTGATATAAAACATTATATATATAATTTCTTTTAACAGACTTATTTTTACCAATATTTTTTTTCTTTAATTCTGCTTTTTCTTTTCTTTTACGAAATAATTTATTAACAATTTCTCTATAATTAATCTTACAGAATACTAGTGTACAAAAACTCCAGATTATTATTTTTTTAACAAATCCCATAGAGAATATATCTTCATAGAATTTATCTGAGAAAAATGATAACGCAAGGCATCCAAATATAACACCATATATTAAAATGCTCATTTTAACCTTATCAAGGTTCTTCATTCTTATAATATGTTCATATACAAATCCACTTATAAGTCCCATTATCAAAACAAGTACAAATAAACCTAAATATCCAAAATCATAAATAAATGCATAAAAGGTTGTATAAACATTTCCAAGTTCAATACCATTAACTCTTCTAAATGGTAAATCCATTCTATATTCATTTACACCTAAAAATGGTAATTTACTTCCAACAGTTTGTAATGCAGAGTGAAAAGTTTGAGAACCTAAAAATTCGTTTTTAAACAAATAATTATTTTCTTGTAAAAATGAATCTAGGTTTTTTACTTGAGCTCCACAATATATAGATAGATATTCAAATGAACCCATTTTAACTTCTCTACCTAATAATTTAGCTAAAGGAGCAAATAATAAAATAAATGACACACCAAGACAAGCTACTATAATAAATGTTTTCTTCTTAAAAATATTTTGATAATTCTTTTTCTTGAAGTATAAAACAAAATAATAACTAACTCCTGCAACTATCATCATAAATACAGGTGTTCTAGATCCACATAACATTGATGAAGCAATTGCTCCTAAAGTTATTAATATTTCTATTGCTCTTACTCTTTTTTCTGCTAAGAAATTATTAATAACAACATATAAGAACCAATATCCTGCTGCAACAACAGCAAAATTTATATTATTAACAATAAACGGTAACTTATCAATATCATCACTAAATTTAGTAAGCGAATCATATGCAGATATTGCATTTTTTATTGCGCCAATACTACTAAAATTACCATGTACTGCTCTTACAACATAATATAAATATACTGCTCCAACACATAGAATAAATATAAAGAATAATACTTCTAAAATATAACTAATTCTAATAGGTTTTAGTACAATATTAGTTTTATCTGAATCTTTATATTTCTTCTTAAAAAATAATTTTACTAAATAATTAACTAATATAAATTCTGCTACACCCAAAGTAATAACCAAGAATGTATTCAAATGCATATCTAAATTCCATTGTTTATGAAAAAATAATACCCATATCCCTTGGAAAAAGAATCCAAATGTGAATATAAATGCAGGTGAAATATAATCTTTTTTATTAATTATAAAACTAGTGATTAATAGTAGCAATAAAATTATAAAGTATAAATAAATCACTTTTATCCCTCCAATTATTTTATTTTATTTAACGCTTCCTTTAAAAACTCTCCATTTTTAAGTTTCTTTGAAACTGCTTTTATATTGTCGCATATTTCATTATACTCTTTATCAGAAAGATTGTTAATCTTTTTCTCTATTTCATTTAAATTGTTAACAGCAATTCCTAGATGATTTTTTTCAATATAATCCGCTAAAGCAGATTCTTTCCATACAATTACAGGAATACCTGCAGTTAAATATAATGATACTTTATGAGGGTTATTATATCTTAAATAATTACCAAATCCACCTTCAATAGTATCAATTGATTTACCATCCCAAACAAGGCCAAAACCACCTTCTAAATGGTTTAATAATTCATCTGGTTTAAACTTGCCTTTATATGTAATATTTTTTCCAGCTACTTGATCATTAAATCCTACTCCAAAAAGATTAAACTTAACATTTAACTTTTTAATATCAGATAAATACTTTGCTTTATCAGGAGAAAGATTACCTGCGATTATTACTGGATCATTTTTAGTTCTTTTGAACTTTTTAGGTTCAAAATCTAATAGATAATCAAATATCTTAAGTTCAATTAAATTTTTAGGATCATTACCAAGTTTAACTAGTTCTTTCTTCATAGAACTATTATGGCAAATTATATAATCCATTTCATTTAAAACATATTTGTCTTCGTAGCAAACACGTTTATAAAGCATAGAACTACTTTCTTCTTTATTTATTCTAAGAGAATCCATATCGTGAATAATAGCTACAAATTTGATACCTTTTTCTCTATATTTTTTAATTACATCTGCAACCTTTGTTGTTGCATTTAATATAGGATATTGTAAATATAAAACATCACCACTATTCAATGAACTTAATGCTTTATCCCATATTTTTTTATTTTTTCTATATACAAAAAATTGCTTCCATTTTAATAATTTATTTTTTTGAACACCATATATAGATGGAATATAGAACTTTTCTATACCTTGATTAACTAATATTTTTTCAACGTCTTCTCTTGCTTTTGTAGCTGCATTATAAGCTCCATCAGGTGTGCCTTCTACAATATAATATTTCATGTTTAATTCCTTTCAAAAAATTTTTCTATTTTTTTAGCTTCAGTTTTTATATCATAACCTTTACTAATAATAGTTTTAGAATTATCTATTTTTTTAGTTCCTTTAAAATCTAATACTGCATCTCTCCATGTATCTAATGAATCGTTCAATGATAAAAACTTAAAATTATCAGACATCTTAACTATTTTTGGAGTTTTATCACAAGATGAAACAACAGGAATACCAGCTGCTTGAGCTTCTACTAAAACTAAACCTAATCCCTCAAACACAGATGGAAATAGGAATACATCCATCGCCTGTATTACTTTATTAACATCATCTCTTACACCAAGTAATTTAACTGATGATTTTAAATTTAAATCTTTTATTTTTTCTTTAATCTTTTGTTCATCCTCACCTTGACCAACTAATACAAGGACAGAATCTTTATCTTTTTCATGTATTTTATTAAATACATCTAGTAGGAATAATTGATTCTTTTGAAAATGAAATCTTCCAACATGGCCAATTACAAATTTGCCATCTAATCCTAAATCATTTTTATACTTTTTACTTATAGATTCATTATATTTAAATCTATCAAGATCAACAGCATTATTAACTATTAATATTTTATTTTCTTTTCTAACTTTTTTAGTATAAAACCAATCTGCTGCTGTATCAGAGCAAGCCCAATAATCAGTAGCATATTTATTAATTAATAGTCTATTTAGTTTATGTATCAATAGAACTAGTTTTGAAGCCATATTTTGATTATTATGGCTATGAATAATTCTTTTGTTTATGCCATATTTTTTTGCTAGTTTAAAGTAATCTAAATTTGTAATATTACAAAAATTAACCCATATTGCATCATAATTTTTTCCATTTTTTTCAAAGAACTCTTTTAGTTCTTTTTTATATTTAGAATAATCACTATGTTTAGCAGTTATTTTATAAGTATTACCACCTAAAGATTTAATTTCATCATTAAACGCAATAGTATTAGTTGAATATAAAAAATCAAGTTGAACTTTTTTTCTATCAAAGTTTCTATAATAATTCATTACAACATTTTCTATACCACCAGGATTATCAGTAAAACCAACAACTAAAACTCTTTTCATAAACAAACCTTCTTTTATATTAATTTTTTATATAAATCTACTAATTTTTCACTTTCGTAATCTAAATCATATCCACTCTTCTTAAGGATATCTTTTTGTTCTTTTCTTGTATAATCTTTATTTTCTAATATTACATCTGCCCATTCTTGTTCAGTAGCCTTTAAATTAACAAAAGTTAATAAATCTGATATCTTAGCAATATCAGGAACTTTATCAGAAACAATTGTTTTAAGTCCACAAGCTTGAGCTTCAATATTAACTATTCCTAGTCCTTCATATAATGATGGAAGAACAAACATATCCATTGCTTGATAATAATCTTCTACATTACTAACAGGATCTAGAATAATTACTTTATCTTCTAATTTAAGTTCCTTTATATGTGTTTCTAAATCTTTTTTAAGTTCCCCATCACCTATTATTAGTAACTTAGCATCAGTTTTTTCACTAACTAATGTAAATACATCAATTAGGAATCTTTGATTCTTTTGTGGACAAAGTCTTCCAACATTTCCTATTAAGAAACAATCATCTTTTATACCTAATTGTTTTCTCATTTCTTTTCTCTTTTTAGGATCATATTTAAATCTTTTTGCATCAATAGCATTATTGATTAAATGATATTTTCTTTTTTTAAATAAGTAATCTCCTGCAAACTTAGAACAAGCAAAATATGTATTTGCATATTTTAAACCAATTCTAAGTAGTGGAATATTTCTTATTGCGTGTGATAATGTATCAGCAGCTTTATTTTGGTGACTATGTATTATTCTTACTTTAATACCATACTTCTTAGCATACTTTAAATGAATAAATGCTGCATTAGCCATATGACAATGAACAATATCATAATCATGATGTTTTTCAAAAAACTCTTTTGATAATTTATCTATTTTTAAAAAGTTTAACCCAATTCTAGGTAACAGATAAATCTTATCACCATTCTTTTCTATAATCTTTTTATATGTATCTTCAAATATATCATGAGTTAGAAAATCCATTTCTACATCATTATGAATTCTTGAATAATAATTCATAATATAGCTTTCTATACCACCACCAAGATTTAAACCAGGTGCTATTGTTAGTATTTTCAATTTTTTAGCAGCTTTTGCCATATTTCTTTCCTCCAAATTTTGCTATTAAAAAACCAAATCCTTTTTTAATCCAATTAATATGTTCTACTTCAACATAAGGAATTGCTTTATATTTAATATTATTAGTATTTATATATACATCTAATAATAATTCAGATATTCTTCCATAGAATCTAGAATGGAATGCATCATAATTAGAAGTATCAACTCTTTTTTCAAGTTCAAATAATATATCAAATAACCATGAACAATAATCATTTAATACATCTTTTTTCATAATAAACATATTAAACATATGAGCTGATGTTCTTTTATGTAATCTATCAAACTCTTTTAAATATCTAGGATATTTTTCTTCTAAAATCTTTCTTGTTTCATCAAGAGGTTCTACATATAAAGAATGTTTATAATGACCATATAAAGTTTCAATAAAATACTCTCTTTTTTTAGGAAGTATTACATCTACATCTTTAAATATTTCTTTAGCTTGTTTTCTTGTTAAAACATGATCTAAAGTATCTTCTATCTTTCTATATTTTCTCCATTTTAAGCTAAAATGTCTTCTATAATGAGCTAAACCTATATAATCAGAATCTAAATTTTTCCATGCCCAATATAATCCTGTAAGCTCACAAAAAAAAGGATTCTTCTCTGAAATATTATCGCCTGTGCTGTCTTTTGTGTACCCTAAATCCTTTTTCCCTTTTGCCCCTACCTGAACTGGTAAATATAAATTATCTTTTGGCATTTTATATTCTTTATGTGTAGCTATTATTACTGTATATTTTTTCATAATCATCCATCCTCCTGACATATTGTGTATATATATAATTATATATTATATGCAATTCTAAGTCAAACAAATGGGCATAAAAAAAGGAATAAATTATATTTATTCCTTTGTATATTCAATTAAATTATATAGTATTAAATCATTTGATTCTTTTATTATTTCTTCAGCATATAATTTCTTTTCTTCTACATAATTTAAATTTAATTGTGCATCAGGATCTAGTATCTTATAATTATCTGATGTAGCGTAATAATATACATCTTTAGTTAAGAAATTACTATTAGGGAATACTACTACATTATCATCTTTTATTTCAAATATATCATGTCCTAAAGCATATTTATCATATATACCAAGCATATTTCCTATTGTTGGTAATACATCTATCATACCCATTGGATATGATATAGTATTTGCTTTAATAGAGTTATCTTTTGTATATATAAAAAATGGTACTTTCTTAAATACTTCATTTGCATAATAATCATAATCTACATAATTTTCATCTTGCTTTGTTCTAAATGTTCCTGTTTCAAAATCATAATTATGATATGAAGCAAATTCACTCTTACCTATTTGTGCTGCATGGTCACCATACATAACAAATACTGTTTTATTAAATTCATCATGAGTATTAACATACTCCATGAATTCTCCTAAAGCTTCATCTGCATAATGAGCACTTCTTATATATCTACCTATAGTTTCTACATCTTCTTCTAATAAGTATTCATATATAATTTCATTACCTTCTTCATCATATTTACCAGTATGATATCTTACATCAAAGGCATTTTCTCCTTCAAGATAATATGGATCTTCAAAAGGAGTATGATTAGAAAGCATAAGTATTGTACCCATATAATTATTATATTCTTCTGATGAATTAACCATATTATAGATTTCACCTAACTTAACTTCAGATTGTCTAAAGAATGATTTATCAGAAAGTCCTAATCCAATTACTTCATCTATTTCATAATCATCTTGACTATAGAATCTCTTATATCCAAGTGAATCATGAAGATTTTGTCTATTCCACATAGTAGCTTTATTACCATGCATAGAGAATGTATAATATCCCTTTTCATTTAATAACTTTTCTAAAGATACATAATTTCTATTATAGTAAGAAACTGCTACTGTACCTGATTGAGCTGGTAATAAACTTGTATTTAAAGTAAACTCAGCATCAGATGATGTTCCTACACTTACTTGTGAATAAAAGTTATTAAAATACATAGATTCTCTAGCTAATTTATTTAAGTTAGGAGTTACTTCTTGACCATTTATTTCTAAACCAATTAAGAAATCCATCATACTTTCAAGGTGCATAACTATTACATTATAACCCTCTAATTTATTAGTATATTCATTATTACTTCTAGGTCTTGTATTATTATTATAATAATTAATAAATTCTTCAGCCGCTTTATCTTTACCAAATGTTGCATCTAATCTAGTCTTAATAGTTTGCATTAAATCGTTACCTTGATATACTAATACACCATATCTTTCAACAATGTATTCTCTGTTCCATTGTTTTCTAAGTCTAGATAAATCTGTCTTTGTAAGAGTACCTGCACTAATTAATAAAATTACAGCACCTGTTATTAATACTCCAGGCAATATTTTCTTTCTTTTTTCTACTTTTTCAACTGTAAAATAATATCTTTTCTTTCTAAGTACTTCTCTATGTATTATAAATATTATTAATAAAATAATATATACAAAAGTCTTATAAGATAACTTAGCTATTACTGAATCACTTACTGTAAATGTTTGAGTAAATGTTTCTAATAACGAAAATGATGCAAAAGATGTAAAGAACATATAATACATACCATTAACAGTATTAATAAATGTTATTATCATCAATATTATTAACCAATATTTAAATTGGTTTTTTGGTTTGAAAAAGTAACCAAAACTACCAAGTATTAAAACTATTGCTAAATCAAATAAAAATGCTTTTATATTTATTGCATCTTCAATTGTAAATAATCTTAGTAATTTAAGACTTATTAAAGAAATAATTACATAGGATAAAAACACTCTATTAAATTTAATAAAGTGAATACAGCTATGGAATATTTTTTTAATATTAATATTCTTAATATAATCAATAATTTTTTGGAAACCATTTGAAATTTTATTTTTCATTTATACCTTCCTCTTATATACATTATATAATATTTTCGAAAATATATTATATTATTTTTACAATAAAATGTAAATGATAAAAAGAATACATTATGTATTCCTTTAATTCATTTTGCTTTTTTGATAATTCCATGAATCTTTGCACATGTCTTCTAAAGTCTTTTCTGCTTTCCAACCAAGTTCTTTTTCAGCTTTAGATGGATCTGCATAAAATTCTGGTAAATCTCCTTCTCTTCTAGGACCAAACTTATATGGAACATCTACTCCATTTACCTTAATAAATGTATTAACCATATCTAATACACTCTTTGGATTACCTGTTCCAAGATTATGAATATAAACACCATTGCCTTTATTATCTAGATTATCTAAGGCTTTTAAATGTCCTTTAGCTAAATCTACTACATGTAAATAATCTCTTAAACATGTTCCATCTGGTGTTGGATAATCATTACCAAATATTGTTAATTCAGGTAATTTACCTGCTGCTACTCTTTGAATATATGGCATTAAGTTATTAGGTATTCCTTCTGGATCTTCTCCTAATAACATACTAGGATGAGCTCCTACAGGATTAAAGTATCTAAGAATTGATATACTCCATTCATTATCTGCTTTATATAAGTCCTCTAATATTTGTTCTATCATTACTTTAGTAAAACCATATGGACTAGATGGTATACCTCTACTCATAGTTTCAGTATATTTATGTTCCTTTTGTTCTCCATATATAGTAGCACTACTACTAAATACAAATTTTTTAACATTATATTTTTGCATAGTTTCTAAAAGAACTATTGCGCCAGATACATTATTTTCATAATATTCTAATGGCTTTTTAGTAGATTCTCCTACTGCTTTAAATCCAGCAAAATTAATAACAGAATCTATTTCATTTTCCTCAAATATCTTTTCTAAGTTTTCTCTATCTAAATAATTTACATTATAAAATTTAGCTTCTTTTCCTGTAATCTTTTTAATAGCATCTAAAACCTCAATTTTACTATTAGACAAATTATCTACTATTATTACATTATCTCCATTTTCAAGTAATTCTACTACTGTATGTGAACCAATATAACCAGTTCCACCAGTTACTAATATATTTCTCATTCATCCTCCTATATTAATTTAATTATACTAAATGAAATAAAAAAAATAAACACTTACGTGTTTATTTAGCTCCTTTACCACCAAATATAGTAGCAAATGTTTTAAAGAATATTTTTATATCCATTTTAAATCCACAGTTATTAGAATAATATTCTTCTAATCTAAGTCTTTCTTTAAAACTTACATCACTTCTACCACTAACTTGCCAATATCCTGTAAGACCTGGTTTAGTAGATACAATAGTATCAAATTTTTTACCCATATCTTTCTTTTCTCTTGGTAAATATGGTCTATTACCTATTAGTGACATTTGACCTAAGAATATATTTATTAATTGAGGTAATTCATCAACAGATTTTCTTCTTAAAAAATCACCTATCTTAGTAATTCTTGGATCTTTTTCAAGTTTCTTATTTATCTCATACTCTTTTCTAACTTCAGGATTTTCCTTTAACATTTTTTCAAGGATTGCATCTGCATTTAGAACCATAGTTCTAAATTTAATAAAGTTAAACTCTTTACCATTCATACCAATTCTTTTTTGAACAAAAAATATAGAATGAAAATCTCCAGAAAACATGTATATTATTTTAATTACAATAATAATTGGTAATAAAAAAATACAACCAAATAACCCCACTAGTAAATCAAATATTCTTTTTACAAATCTATAAAAATATTTCTTACTAGTCTTTTTATTCTTATTTTTAGATTTATTATTTGATGCCATTTTTATGCTCCTATTACTTTTAATTATCTTTTTACAGTATATTAATTATAACACTTTTATCTATTTTAATCAATAAAAAAATGGCTGCCCCAGTAAGATTCGAACTTACGCGTGCCGGAGTCAGAGTCCGGAGCCTTACCGCTTGGCTATGGGGCAACACTAAAATTATAACACTATTATTTCCTTTTGAAAATTGTTACAAACTTATCTCCGTATTTTTTAGTTTTTACTTCATCTAAGAGATTATAATCTTTATTAATATCTTTATTATATTCACATATAATTAATGCTTTTTCATTAAGCATATTATTATCTAATAAATAATTAATAGATGTATCTATATAATTATCTTTATATGGAGGATCTAAGAATACTATATCAAATTTAGTATTCTTTAAACTATTTAATGCATCCATATAATCAGACTTAATTACTATAGAAAAATCCTCAATATTAAATGTTTTAATATTCTTATTAATAGTATTAATAGCTACCCTATTATTATCTATAAAATAACATTTATTTGCTCCATTAGATATTGCTTCTATACCAAGGTTACCTGAACCAGCAAATAAATCTAATACAATAGAATCTCTAATACTAAATTGTATAGTACCAAATATAGATTCTTTTACTCTATCCATAGTAGGTCTAGTGCCTTCTATATCAAAGCCTTCTATATTTCTACCCTTTAATGAACCACTAATTACTTTCATTTCATTCACCTATAAAAATTATATCATAAATGACCAATTAGTCTATTATATAAATAAATTTGTGATATAATTATTATTGTAAAGGAGAAACATATGAAAAACAGCAATAAAAAAGTTGTAGCAGTTATAGTAACATATAACAGAAAAGAATTATTAAAAGAATGTGTTAATGCATTATTAAATCAAGATTATGAAGGTTTAGATGTTTTAATAGTAGACAATGCATCTACAGATGGAACTAAAGATTATATAAAAGCTGAGTTAAAAAATAAAAGAGTTAACTATGTAAATACTGGCGCTAATCTTGGTGGAGCTGGTGGATTTAACTATGGTATTAAAGAAGCATATAAGATGGGTTATGATTATTTCTGGATAATGGATGACGATTGTATTGTTCATAATGATTCATTAACAAAATTATTAGATGCTGACAAACATTTAAATGGAGATTATGGATTCTTATCAAGTAAAGTACTATGGAAAGATGATTCAATATGTACAATGAATATTCAAAAAGTTAAAATGACTAAATGGATGAAAGACTTTGATACAAACTATCAATCTATTGTATTAGCATCATTTGTATCATTATTCCTAAAAAGAGAAATTATTGAAGAATTTGGACTTCCAATTAAAGATTTCTTTATATGGACTGATGACTGGGAATTCACAAGAAGAATATCAAGAAAGAAAAAATGTTATTTTATATCAGATAGTATTGTTACTCATAAATCAAAAGAAAACGCTGGAGCAAGTATTGCAATAGTAGATGAAAGATTAGAAAGATTTAAATACCTATATAGAAATGATTGTGTTTTATATAGAGGTGAAGGATTTAAAGGATGGCTTATGTTTAACGTAAGAATTCTAATACATAAACTTAGAATACTAAAATCAGATAAGCCAAACAAAAAAGAAAGAATCAAAATAATAAATGATGCCATCAAAGAAGGTAAAAAATTCTATCCAGAAATAGAATACGTAAATAGATAATTATATATAATAAAAAGCATACTTTAACAAGTATGCTTTTTTACTATACTAGATAATTCATTACTTACTTTTTTAGCAAATAATCTTATATCACTTTCTAAAGACATATACTCTTTTATTTCAGATATATTAAATAATTCTTTTCTTAAAGAAATTATTTCTTCATTATTGTTAGAATTATTTAACTTATTTATTTTTGACATATATTCTTTATTAGATTTAATTAATTTAGATAAACTTTTAAATCTTTTTATTTCGTAAGTATTATCTATTTCTTTTATGAGACTACCAGCTTGAGCCACCGCCTCCGCCTCCTCCTCCACCGGAGAAGCCACCGCCTCCGCCTCCACCGAAGCCAGAGCCACCAGATGATTCATATGGTCTACTTGACATAGTAGTTTTAGCGGATGCTGTAACAGCATTTAACGAAGACATCATTCTTGTATAATTAAACATTCCAGTATTAATATCATACATATTTCCTTCAAACCATTTTGGAGGTTCAAGTTTAATAGTTTCAAATTTCTTTATCCATTTATTAGTTAAACCAAACACATATGCATATGGTAAAACATTATAGAATAATTCAGGATCGTCTTCTACTAAAGTTTTAATTTTATTAACATCAACTTTATCAATAAATTCTCTATAGCCTGCTACTAAAGCATATTCTGCTTCAGCTTCATCTGTTCTTTTTCTACTAGCAATACTTAATGCTAATTGGAATAATATATTAACTATTAATACTATATTAAATAGAACATATAATCCACTATAAACAGTATGTATTTTATATGATAATAAATCTGCTGCTATAGGAATAACAACTAATCCAAATGATATTATTGCCATAAATATATTAAATGTTGTAGATAATCCTCTCTTTGGATGATCTATTTTTCTTGTTTTACCAAGTTGAGACATAGCACTATTTAATGAAGTATAGAACTTATTTGTTAAATCTTTCTTAGTTACTATACCATCTTCATCAGCTTTTTTAAATAAACCTTTAAATGTTGTTTTAATATATTCAGGTTCACTACCATTTAATGGTTTTAAATATTGTAATTTAAACTTATTACCTTTTTCATCTATTATCTTTAAATAACCTTTAACAGCTAAATAAGTAATTAAAGATACTATATGATTACCAGTAGGCGCAGCATCATATATATAACCACATAAAGCAGGATCCCAATTATTAGGAGCAGTATATTGAACTACAACTGTTTTCTTTCTTCTTAATCCATATTTTAAGAATAATATTATTCCTAAAAGTCCTGTAAATATTACAAATAATATTCCACCTACTAAAATAGGTAAAGTATTATCAACATGTTTTCTTTCATTAACAAAATAACCTTCAGGTAATTCTAATCTAATAGTTAAACCTTCATATTCATTTAAGTCTACGCCATCAAATTTTTCATCTATATAACCTGTAATAGTTTTTCCATCGACTTTATAATTTACACCTTTATTATATGCATTACCATATTTACCAGTTGTAAAATTGATTAAAGAACCATATTCATTACTAGTTTCAAAATCTTTAGGCATAACTATAGTAAATGTTACTTCATCTATTTTAGCAGTCCACTCAGTACCTATAATATTAAAATATAAGTCATCATACTCATCAATCATATCATCACCAGTATCATAAGTATATTTAATAACATATGTATATACCTTATTGATATCTAATGTTTCATATGCACTACCTATTTTTAAAGTCTTATATCCATCAGATGTTTCTGTAGAATAATCAGTATTTACAGAGATATCTGAATAATGAACTTTTTGAGTAATATCTACATTTTTTCCATTTACAAATCTACTATAAGTAGATTTAGTTGGTAAAGCTCTTTTAATACCATGCTTACCATATTGATCAAATACTACACTAATTGTTTCTGTAACATTTAATGTATTATTTTCGTTTACAATCATTTTTACATCATATTTTGTAATGGTAAAACCATCTGTTGTTGCATTAACAGTAATTGGTAATACCAAAAGAAAAAATGATATAAAAATAAATATTAATTTCTTTTTCATATCATTTTCCTTTCTATTATTCTGAAAAATCTACTTTAACATTTTTTCTTTGTTCTTCAGTAGCTTCATATAATTTAAGATCTCTATATCCTAAAATAGAAGCAACTATATTTGATGGAATTGTATGTATTAAAATGTTATATGCTTTAACAGCAGCATTATAATATCTTCTAGCTCCAACTAATTCTGTTTCAATTTCTTTTAATGAACCTTGAAGTTCAATAAAACTTGAATCAGCTTTTAATTCTGGATAAGCTTCAGCTATAGCTATTAATCTTCCTAAAGCAGAAGTTAATTGTTCATCAGCTTCAACTTTATCGTTAATAGATTTAGCTCCCAATCCTAGATTTCTTGCAGCTACAACAGCTTCAAAAGTTTCTTTTTCGTGTTTAGTATAACCTTTAACAGTATTTACTAAATTTGGAATTAAATCAAATCTCTTAGTTAGATATACATCGATATCTGAAAATGCATTATCAACTTCTGCTTTTTTTCTAACTAGTTTGTTTGCAACTCCAATAAACCATAGTATTAATAATACTACTACAGCAATGATTAAAATAATCCACCACTTCATATTTTCTTTTCTCCTTTACTAAATAATATAATAGCATATTTTTTACTTTTTTTCAATATATCTAGATCTTAAAATCGTTAAGAAAATCGTCAATTGTTAAAATTTCATCATCTATTTCTTGAAGAGATACTTCTTTCTTTTTTTCTTCTTTTTTAGGTTTAACTACCTCTACTTTAGGAGCTTCTTCTTCAGTAAATAATTCTAATTCTTCAACTTTTTCTTCTTCTAGTTCTTCTATTTCTTTTGGAATTTCTTTAGTATCCTTTTCTATTTCAGATACTCTAAAGATATCCATTATTCTTTGTTTAGATATAACTGATGGAGCAGCATGTCTATCTGCAAGTTTTATTTCACTATTTTTTAGTTCAAACATTTCTTTAATAGAAAGTACACCAAATAATTCTTTAGTATCTGTAACAAAGGCTTTTATTATCTTTTGAGGGTTAGTTTTAATTAATCTAATTAAAAGTGATCCTCTCCTTGCCCTAGCACTTACCTCTAGTTCTTCTAGTTTTATCCTCTTAGCGGATGAATCAGTAAATATAGTTATATATTCTTTTTCATCAAAGATTTCAGCAGATACTACTTTATCTTTACCAAGTTTAATTGATTTAACGCCAGATGCTTTAAGACCTAAAACTGGTATTTCATTTAAATGGAATAAAAGTCCATAGTTATCAGATGTACATACAAATACATTATCTTCGTTCTTTTTGATAACAGATATAACTTTATCATCACCTTTAAGTTTCATACATACAGATGGTCTTCTAGATAGTATTTTATAATCTATTAAATTAGTTCTTTTAGTCATACCATTTTTAGAGAATAAAGTAATATATTCTTTCTTATCAAAGTCATATATTGGGAATGAAGCAACTACTTCTTCACCATCTTTAATAGTAATAATATTACTAATATGTTTACCCATTTCTTTCCATTTTAAATCTGGAAGCATATGAACAGGTACTGATAAGAAATTACCTAGATCTGTAAATATTAGTAATGTATCTTTAGTATTCATTTCATACATACCTATTACATAATCATTTTCTTTTAATGTTAAATCATCTGCTTCAGAAGCTTGATAACTTCTAAGTGAAGTACGTTTTACATAACCTTCTTTAGTTACTACTACCATAACATCTTCTTTAGCAATTAATGCATCTTGATCTATTTTAATTTCTGTTATTTCATCTACTATTTCAGTTTTTCTATCTTCAGCATATTCTTTTCTAACTTCAGATAATTCTTTCTTAATTTGTTTCATTAATTTCTTTTCATCAGAAAGAAGTGCTTCTAATTCTTCTATAAATGCTTTTAATTTTTCTAGTTCTTCTTTTAATATAGCAACGTCAGTATTAGTTAATCTATATAATTGTAATTTAACAATAGCATCTGCTTGTTCAAAAGTGAATCCATATTCTTTTTGTAAGTTTTCAGTAGCTTCTGCTCTATTTTTAGATGCTCTAATTGTTTTAATTACTTCATCTAAAATAGAAATTGCTTTAATTAAACCTTCTACTATATGAAATCTAGCTTTTGCGTGAGCTAGTTCAAATTTACTTCTTCTAGTTACTACTTCTTTTTGGTGTGCTATATAAGCATCTAATATATCTATAATACCAACTTCCATTGGTCTTCTATTTACTATAGCAACCATGTTATAACTATAACCTACTTGCATATCAGTATTCTTAAGTAAATAGTTAAGTATTAGTTCAGTATTAGCTTCTTTTTTAAGATCAATAGTAATAATTAGTTCTCCTCTTGAAGAAGAATCTATTACTTCATTAATACCATCTATTTTCTTTTCTATTCTTATATCATTAATTCTTTTAACTAGGTTAGCTTTATTAACTTCATAAGGTATTTCAGTAATAATTATTTGATTCTTACCTTTTTCTTTATTAATAGTATATTTAGATTTAACTATTATTCTACCTTTACCAGTTTCTAAAGCTTTTCTTATTTCATCTTTACCTTCAACTGTACCACCAGTTGGAAAGTCTGGTCCTTGTACTATTTCAAGTATGTCATCTAAGGTGCATTTTGGTTTATCTATACGAAGTATTGTAGCATCTATTATTTCACCTAAGTTATGAGGTGGAATATCTGTTGCATATCCAGCAGATATACCTGTTGTACCATTAACAAGTAAGTTAGGAAATTTACAAGGAAGTACTGTAGGTTCTAACTCTGTATCGTCATAGTTAGGTGCCATTTCTACAGTATCTTTTTCAATATCTTTTAGAAGTTCTCCTGCTATTTTAGAAAGTCTAACTTCTGTATAACGCATAGCAGCAGCTCCATCACCATCCATAGATCCATTATTACCATGCATATCTACATATGGAGTAAGCATTTTCCAATCTTGACTCATACGTACCATTGCATCATAAATAGATGAATCACCATGTGGATGGTATTTACCCATGATTTCTCCGACTGCTCTTGCAGACTTTCTATATTTATTATC
>JAEEGL013303548.1_pt1 | contig 50939 bp, 48 predicted proteins | sample 9134231 | NCBI WGS metagenome assembly JAEEGL01 (sample SAMN16246548, study PRJNA631951) | gut metagenome | biome: gut microbiome; feature: rumen; material: fiber-attached | host: Bos | place: Iran: Karaj | collected 2018-10 | reverse complement strand
TCATTACTATCTGTCATTGATTACTTAAATATTGGATCAAAAGATAGTTATTTAAATAATAAAGAATATTACTATCTAAATAATACTAATAGTAAAAGCCAAGCATGGTATGTTACCGATAGCGGTACTACTTCCCTTACTAGTGGTAATGATATTATCGGTATTAGACCAGTTGTCACAATCAAGGCAAACATTGATTATGTAAGTGGTGATGGTTCTAAAACTAAGCCTTATATGATTGAAGATAAAAGTGGTTTATTTGGTAGTTATGTAAAACTAGGTGAAGATATCTGGCGTATATATCAAATAAATGATAAAGATGTAAGACTAGTCTTAAATGATTACTTAAAAGTTAATGGTGAGAATTTAAAATATATCTATTCAAAGTCAAGTTCATATCATGATGATACAAAATATGGTAGCATTGCTTACTACTTAAATCATGATTTTCTAAATAGCTTATCATATAAAGATAAAATACAAGAATTAAGTTGGTCTAATGGTTACTACAGTAGTAGTTCAGATTGGGATTATACAACTGCTCTTAAATCAACTATTGAAACAAAAGTAACACTTATGAGTATCGGAGATATTATTGTTAACCCAGATTTAGGAAATTATTTTACGACAACTGGTACTAGCAATAAAGGTGGTATGGTATATTCCATAACTGATAACAAAAAATTATTTGCTAAATCTATCTCCTCATCTGTTTATGTTGTTCCAACAATTAGTTTAGATAAAGAATTATTAACTAAAGGAAATGGTACTAAAGATAGTCCATTTGAAATGGAGTAATGCTATGAGTAAAATTAAAAAGAGAAAAATAAAAAAATTGACTATTATCTGTATCGTTTTAGACTTACTAGGCATCGCTGGCTTTGTCATGATGTATGGTCCTTGGGATGCCGTAAGAAACTTCTATGTTACCACAGCTATGAAAACAATGAGTCATAAATATTTTGCTAGAATTTTCTATAGTCAAGAAACTATTGATAAAATAATGTCAAGTAACTACTTCGTAGAAATTACTGAAGAAGTTGTCTTAGATGATATCATCATCGATACCAAACCAAAAGATAAATATGATAATCCATATGATGAAGAAGTATTAACACGTGATCCAGGTAATGATGATTATAAAATTATAAATCTTAAAGTAGGTATTTCTAAAGGTTATCTTGTAGCTATTTATAAGCCTGAAAAAGTAACTTTAATTAGATCACAAAAATTTAATGTCGGTCGATATGGTGAACAAGTAACAACAATGTGTAAAAGATACAACGCATCAGTTTGTATCAATGGTGGTGGCTTTGAAGATCCAACAGGAACAGGTTCTGATAGACCACTTGGCTATGTTATCGATAAGGGTGAAATTGCTTGGCCCGCAACCGGCTACAGTGAACAACGTGGTGATTTAATTGGTTTCAACGAAGAAGGTAAACTATTACTATTATCCCAAGCAACTGGTGAAGAAGCCTTAGCTGCTGGTATGGTTTCAGGATTAGAATTTGGTCCATTCTTAATTGTTAATGGTACTCCAATTGAAATAGTCGGAGATCCATGGGGTAAATCTCCAAGAGTAGCTATCGGTCAAAGAAAAGATGGTGTTGTATTGTTCTTAGTTATCGATGGTGAAAACTATATCGATGGTGCATCTTTAAGTGATGTCGTTGAAACATTACAAAAGTATGGTGCCTATAATGCTGCTAACCTAGATGGTGGACATTCATCAAGCTTAGCTGTCGAAGGTAAATTATACAATAACCCACCAGCCATTGCCAAAAGACAAGGCGGTAGATATGTTGTTACCGGTTTTGGATTATTAAAATAAAAACTTCAGATTACTCTGAAGTTTTTTTCTTATTACCTATTCCATAATGTTCACGCACTAATGCTTCAATTTCATTTCTAAAATCTTTATTGCTCTTAAATAAAAGTTTAGCATTTTCTCTACCTTGAGCAAGTTTTTCACCCTTGTATGAATACCAAGCTCCACTCTTCTCAATTATATTTGCATCTGCCGCTAAATCGACAAGTTCACCAGTTTGACTTATTCCTTCACCATACATAATGTCTACAGCTGCTGTTTTAAATGGTGGAGCAACTTTATTCTTAACAACTTTAATAACTGTTCTATTTCCAATTACATCTGCTCCATTTTTAATTTGTTCACCTCTTCTAATATCTAGTCTTACAGATGAATAATATTTAAGAGCCTTTCCGCCAGGAGTTGTCTCAGGATTACCAAACATAACTCCTACTTTCTCACGTAATTGATTAATAAATATCACAATAGTTTGTGTCTTATTGATAGATCCAGATAATTTTCTTAAAGCTTGTGACATAAGTCTTGCTTGAAGGCCCACATGAGAGTCACCCATCTCACCATCAATTTCAGCTTGTGGCACAAGTGCTGCTACTGAATCGATAACGATAATATTTACTGCCTCGCTCTTAACAAGTGCATCACATATTTCTAGTGCTTGTTCACCTGTATCAGGTTGGCTAAGTAATAACTCATCGATATTAACTCCTAAATTACCCGCATATACTGGATCTAGTGAATGTTCCGCATCGATAAATGCCGCTCTTCCACCAGTCTTCTGTACTTCCGCAATTGCATGTAATGCAAATGTCGTCTTTCCAGATGATTCTGGTCCATATATTTCAATTATTCTTCCCTTAGGATAACCACCTACCCCAAGAGCTATATCTAAGGAAATAGATCCACTGGATACCACATCTATTTCCATTTTCTTTTGATCCCCTAATTTCATAATTGCGCCCTTACCAAATTGCTTTTCAATATCAGCTAATACTTGTTCTAAGGCTTTGTCTTTTTCTACTGTTTTGCTCATTATATCCTCCCTTATCAGTACATTCTAATTATATAATGCTTTTTTTTATTTGTCAATACTTTTTACAAACAATTGTTTGCAAAATTCTGCACTATCCACCATGCATTTTTTAAATATATGCATATAAATTTATTCAAATATTAAAAAAAACTATATATTATATAGTTTTCTTAATATTTAGTTATCAATAATAATACTTGCTGTTACATCTCCAGTAACATTTACAGTAGTGTAAACCATATCTAATATCTTGTATATTCCACTATAAAATCCTATAAAAGCAAGCGGTATATTGAACATCGATAAATATGTTGCCCCAATGACAATTCCCCCACCAGGTATCCCTGGAGCTCCCATATTAATAAGTGTCGCACTAACAAGCATTAGTAGATACATTGGTAATGTCATCTCTATTCCATATAGTTCCATTGAAAATATTCCAAGTAGTGCAAATGCTACCGCTCCACCACACATATTAATTGTCGAACCTAAAGGACATACCATATCGGTAACATTATCACTAATCTTAAAGTCTTCCTTACATACCTTCATTGTCGTAGGTAATGTTGCTGCTGATGAACATGTTGATAGTGAAATAACCCAAACCTTTACTATCTTTTTAATATACTCTATTGGATTAACTTTTCCTAATAACCAAGCTGGTAATATCATTACCAGAATTAATACTACTAATGAAGATAGATAAGCTACTCCAATATATTTTAATCCATATTCTAATATTATTACCTTATAATTGGCAATAGCACTTCCTAATAAAGAAAATACTGCTAGTGGTGTAAATAACATTACTATATCTAATAATTTATACAATATCTCTTTAAGACCATCTACAACTTTAATAACAGCATCTCCATTTTTTACTTTTAGGCATAAACTACCAAAAAGAAATGAAATTATTAGACAAGCAAACATTGACTTCGTCTGAAACAAATCACTCAAATTACTTGGAAACATATTAGTAAGTATTTGTCCAAATTCTAAATTAGCTACTTCTCCATTCCAACTAACTGTATCAAATATGAAATTCTCTCCAAGTCTAATCAAACAAACTATTCCGCTAGTTATTAAGAAAGATACCGTAAACATTAAAACAAATACTAGTATCGTCTTAAATAGCTTTTTAGAATCCAATTTCTTAAAATTATATACTGATACCATTACTGTTGTAAATATTAGTGGTACAACCATTAACTTTAAAACATTTAGGTATATTGCTCCGATAAATGATAAACTATTAACAAGTTTTGGTAATAAAAGTCCACATACTATTGCTAAAAGTATTGAAGCTATCATTATAAGCCCACTATATTTTTTATTTTTCATAATACTTGTTTATCCTTTCTATTGCTTCATCTATAACACCTTTAGATGCTAGTGCTGATACTCTAAAATACTTATCCCCATTACTTCCAAATATAATTCCTGGAATAATTATAATATTTAATTTTTCTAAAAAGAAATCAAAGAATTCCCAAGAATCCATTCCATCCTTTGTCTTTATCCAAAGGAATGGTGAATCAATTCCTCCATATACACTATATCCATTATTTTCAAATACTCTTCTTAATTTCTTAGCACCTTCAAGATAATCATCAATATTTTTCTTTATTTCTTTTTTTGCGCTATCAGAATATACTTCCATAGCACCCTTCTGAACAATATAATCTGCTCCATTAAATCTATTTATAGTTCTATTCTTCCAATAATAATTAATATCTTTATCTATTTCATTTGGAATAATATAATAAGAGCATCTTAATCCTGTAAAACTAGCTACCTTAGAAAAACTTCTAAATTCGATAGCTACTTCTTTAGCTCCATCAATCTCATATATTGATCTAGGAACATTCTCAGATCTAATAAATGCATTATATACATTGTCATATAAGATAACTGCTTTATTCTCTTTAGCATACCTAATCCATTTTTCTAAATCATCATATGTATAACAAGTACCCGTTGGATTACTTGGTGAACATATATAGATAATATCATATTTTTCCTTAGGTATAGTCGGTATAAAATTATTATCTTCATTACAGTCTAAGCATGTTATATTTCTATTAAGTATTTTAGCTCCCGCCATGTATATTGGATACATTGGATCACTAACACATATTTTAGAATCAATATCAAATAATTCTAATATATTCGTAGAGTCACTCTTTGTCCCATTAGATATATATATTTCATCTCTTGTAAAGCCAAAATCTTTATATTCGTTCTCTAATATAACATCTTTTAAAAAATCATAACCATAATATGCCCCATATCCCTTAAATGTTTCCATATTTGCCTGGTCATCAACTGCCTTATGCATTGCTTCAATAATTGACTTTACAACTGGCTTAGATACATCTCCTACACCAAGTGATATTATTTTATTATCTGGATGCTTTTCTTTATATTTATTTACTTTTTCCGTAACATTATAAAATGTATTATCACTAAAAGAATATAAATTAGAATTTAATTTCATCCTAAATCATCCCCTCAAAACGCACCTCTAATATATCAAATTATTTAATTTTTAGCAAGAAAAAAATATCTTGTTTCCAAGATATCTTAATCTAAATATTTAAGTAAATCGTAGAATATTATATTATTAGATATTTCAATGATCTTATCCACATATTCTCTTCTTGTACTAATATAATCATCCGGTATAATACCCGTAGATATCGTATATGCTTCACCATTTCTAGCACTATAATATATCTTATCTGTAATGAATGATGCATCATTTAAAACAACTATTGCATCTTCTTTACTTACACTCATTATATCTCTACCTAATGAATACTTATTATTAATATTTAACATATTACCTAAAGTAGGCATAACATCTATCATACCCATTGGCTTATCGATAACAACGTTCTTTACACTATCCTTACTCCAGATAATAAAAGGTACTCTTTTCATTATTTCATAATCATACTCATTAAATTCTACATATTCAGGATCTTCTTCTGTTCTAACTCTGCCTGTAACTGGATCATAATTATATAAATAATTGGTTTGATTATATCCTGCTCTAGCATCATGATCTCCGTATATAATTACAACTGTATTTTCAAGAAGTCCTGCCGCGTCCATATCATTAATAAATTCACCAATAGCCTCGTCCATATAATTGACAGACATAATATATTTTCCAATAATACTATCAGCTAAATAAGTAGATTGAACAGTCTCTCCATCCACTTCAACATACTGTGTCAAATCAAAATCACTATATTCTGCTGCTTCTCTCCATGGCGTATGATTAGTAAGAGTTATCAATGTACCATAGAATGGTTCACCCATTTCTTCTTTTATTTCACCAATTTTTGGTACAACTTGTCTAAAGAATGATTTGTCAGATAATCCTAATCCATATACTTCATCTATTTCAAAAGAATCCTTTGCATAAAAGTTATCATATCCCATGCTCGCATGCATTAATCTTCTATTCCAAAAATCTCCATCATTACCATGCATACTAAAAACATAATATCCCTTATCATGAAGAAGACTTTGCATAGTCATAAATTTATTATTGTAATAATTTACAAAAACAGTTCCATTATTTGACGGCATTAATCCTGTCGCATATGTAAACTCCGTATCACTACTTGTTCCTACCCCTACTTCAGCATAAAAATTATTAAAGTATATTCCTTCACTAGCCATCTTACTAATATTTGGTGCCACTTTCTTTCCATTAAATTCCATATCTAATAGAAATGACATCAAACTTTCTGCATGAATAGCTATCACATTTTTACCTTCAAAGATACCGGTATATTCATTAATAACTTTTGTATTTGTATTTTCTTCATAATACTTCTTCGTATCTGATAATGCCTTATCATAACCAAAGAAATTATTGATTGTTGGTGTTAAGCTTTGAAATATATCATCAAATTGATATATATATACCCCAAAATTATTAACCACTGATACCCTATTCCAAAACTTAAATAACCTACTGAAAGAATAATATGGTGGTAATGCTGAACCTATTCCAATTATTACAAGAGATAACACTAAACTAGATTTGAAACCTTGTTTATTTTCTTCCTTATCCTTAAATTTCTTAACCACAAAAATAATTGCTGGTATTACAAGTAAGTATAATAAATCTCCTGGTCTAATAGCGATATCTACGACCGCATCTTTAACATCCGCTACGAATACTGATGTTGCAATAAATGAAACAGATACAAAAGAATTATAAAAATTATAATATATTGCATTTGGTACAACACACCATAAAAAGACAATAGTCATAAATACATAATATATTTTCTGTTCTTTATTCTTCATTCTTAGTCCAAAAGAACCAAATAATAGTACTGTTCCAAGTTCAAAAAAGAATGCTCTTACTCCACATGTACCCGTAGTTGTAAGTCTAACTAAAACTGCATCTAAAAAATTGACAACAACAAAGAAAGTAAAAATAGGATTTTCTTTTACTAATTCGCTAATACTATGAAAAAACTTTTTCACTTTCTCATCCCCTTAATTAAGTTCAGCATCTAATGTTTGTTGTTTTTTAATCAAATCATGAATGATAATCTTATTTGATACTGATACTACTTTACTTGCATATTCTTGATAATTAATCAAATAATCCAAACTAATTGGTGAATTCAAATTAAGCTGTAAATATTCATCTTTACTAGCATCGTAATATACTTCATCCGTAATATAGTTACCATCCGGGAATATTACAATATTCTCATCTACACTAAATATATCGTGTCCAAGAGCATATTTGTTTTTAACTCCTAACATATTACCTAAAGTAGGCATAACATCTACCATTCCCATGACTTTATTTACTTCAGCTCTGTATTTACCATTCTTAGTCCAAATAATAAATGGTACCTTACGATTAATCTCATAAGTATAATTATCTACAACTTCCATTTTCTTACTTGGATCTATTAACACTTGATCAATATATTCACTATAATATAGTCTTTCAAATTCACTCTTCTTTATCTTACTATCATGATCACCATATAATACTATTACCGTATTATCTAGTAGTCCTCTTTCATCTAATTCACTAAGCAATTCTCCAATAGCACTATCTGCATAATTTACACTCTTAAGATAATTACCCATCTTTGTACCTTCCAAATATGGAATGTTTTCGTCTTTCTCAGTTTCTCCTTTTAAGTCAACCAAATAATCATCATTATATTCCGTACCAACTAAAGAAGTAAATGGTGTATGATTAGTAAGCATGATAAGTGTACCATAAAAATTACCATTATTCTTTTCAATCTCATCGATTATATCGGTAGATTGTCTAAAGAATGATTTATCAGACAATCCAAGTCCTAAAACCTCATCTATTTCATATGCATCTTCATATGCATAAAAATGATCATATCCCAAATACTTATATGCATTAGCCCTATTCCAAGCACTTGCTACGTTTGCGTGCATACTAAAAGTATAATAGCCATTATCTCTAAGAAGTCCTGGTAATGATGTATATGTCCTATCAAAATAATTTACAAATACTGTTCCAGAATATACCGGTAATAAAGATGTAAGTAACGTAAATTCACTATCACTACTATTACCAATACTCTCTTGTGTATAGAAGTTAGAAAAATATAATCCTTCCTTAGCCATCTTATTAATATTTGGTGTAAGTTCTTCACCATTAAATTTAAGATTCATTGTAAATCCTTGAATACTCTCACCATGAATTACCAATACATTTTTACCCTTAAATATATTCGTATATTTATTTTCTTTATTTGTATCTTCCCTATTATCATAGAAATCAACAAATTCCTGATATGCCTTATCTGAATCAACTAACACTGTTAAATTAGTTCTAATAGTTGATATCAAATCATTTATTTGATAGATATATACTCCAAATTCCATAACCGTATATCTTCTATCCCATTGCTTATGAAGTCTACTAAAATCTTTTGATGTCAACGTAGACATAAATATTAATGTTACTATTCCACATATTATAGCCCCAATAAGCATCCTTGATTTAGGCATCTCTCTCTTAGCTACTTTATCATAATATTTCTTCTTAACCAATTTCTTATTTACAATAATAAGAACTATTATTGGTATTAAAAATAATAAGTCTTTAATTTCTAATAATGTCGTAACAGCTCCTGCATATCCCTTTAACTCTGATGAAGTCTTAAGAAGTGATAAAGATACAAATGATATATAGTTAAAATAATATATAAAATTAACTATACATATAAAACTAAATAGTATGGTAAATCCCAAAAAGTATCTAAATCTATGTTTTGGCTTAACTAAATATCCAAAAATAATAACCACAAGTAAAACAACCATATCACCAAGAATTGGTTTAAAATTAAAGTAATTCTTAACTGTAAAACATCTAAGCAAAATACCATTTAAAAGTCCTACAGCCAAAAAAGTAAATGCTAATATATTAGTCTTACAATAATGCTTAGCATTACTAAGTATCTTTTTAACATCTATTTTCTTTTTAACGGCTGCTTTTATCTTTTTGTACTTCTCCATATACCACACCTCAACATTCAAATTATACCAAAAAATACCTTTCTATTCAACTTATAAACACATACTATTATCAGGTATGTAATTTCCACCCATATACTTAACATACTCTTGTATTTTAAGTTCTGATACTTTTACCCAATTACCACTAGCATAATACCAGTTATAATCATTAGCATTACTTAGGTATATTGGTTCATATATTACCATCTTAACATTATAAAGTTCATATGGAATTCTAATTACTGAATAGTAATTCTTATATCCATAAACTTCCCCATTTGCCTTATTATACATCTGACTCGTATCATAGTTTTTCGAATATATTCGATAATAAGAATCATTAATCTTATAATAATCCATAAAACGTTTATAAATAGCTAGTTCTGGACTAAGCAATTCACTGCTAGCTTGGTTAGGAACTAATATCTCAAATCCATGATAAGATCTATCACTAGATGCATTATGATGATTACTATAAACAACTTTAGAAACAGCACCGTAGTATCCAATAGTAAGCCCTCTTCTATCGAGTGGATCAAGTCCACTATTACCAAGCATCTCTCCTGCACTATTATCATATCTTGTCATATATACCCTATATCCCATTGACTCATATCGACACTTTTCGTACTTTGATACCCTTAAATTAAGATTGATTTCAGCTGCTAATCCATTACCTGCTCCAGGATCACTTCCCCCATGTCCTGGATCAATAACAACATCATATTGATAGAGAAAATCTTCTATCTTAATACTTACTAAATCATTATCATATGATACTGTCACTAATTTATTACCAACATGACTTCTAATTATTTTAGAATATATATCTAACTTACTAATAACTCTCTCTTCACTATTACCAATAACATATAACATATATTCCCCATTAGTAACATTAACTAGATTTATATTACCCTTATAATAATTGCCACTAGCACTCATATTAAATACATATTCTGTTCTATCATTTTTAAGTTTTAACTTATAACTATCTGCCTTATTTCTAACATAACCTTCCAAATATATCCCATTAGAATTAAAATTATTTTTAACTATCGTATTACTATATAAACTAACATTATATGAATATGGACTAACCCTATTAAAACTATTACTAAGAGTAATTACTGCCTTTTTAACTATTATCTTTCTACTTACACTACCCGTATTTCCACTACTATCAGTAACACTATAAGTAAGTGTATATTCCCCCTCTTTATTGATATCAACACTACCACTTACCTTAACAGATTCAGATAAATCCTTATCATAATTATCGGTAACTAAATATCCAGCTTCTTCATATTTTCCACCCATTAAAATATTTACTTCGCTTCCCCCATATAAAGTAATAACAGGTGCTTCCTTATCTATAACAATTACCTTTCTATATACATATTCATCCCCAAATTGATACTTTACATTATATTCACCTAAAGTATTCATATCAAGAAGACTACTATCTATAGATATCCTATTACTAATATCACTCCCATTATATGTTGCCTTAATACCATACTCCTCATATTCACTACCTACATCAACATATAAATGATCTGGTCCTATTATTTCAAAAACAATACCACCATCATTTGGGTACTCAAAAGAGTAAGTTATTCCAAGAAAACTTACAATCATGACTATTAATGCTATCGATACATAATATATTTTCTTCATAACAATACTCTCCTAGTCTAAGTTAATTTTACCATAAAATTTAACCACAGTAAAGAAAAAAAAGATGGATAAAATCCATCTTTAAATTGCATTACCATATGTGAATTCTCCAGTACCAGAATTACCAAAAAATGTATTGCTTACAAGATCACAAAATCCTGCTTTATAACCACCGGTTATTGGTTGATTTTTATCGTAACATGGCACATAATTTCTTACTAATACACCATTATTAGATATCTTAAAACTATATACTTTGCCTACATAACGACGATCATCGGCTACATTTGCTGTATTCCAAGTTCCCAAATATATATTATAGTACTGCGATAATGTTCCCCTATTATTTATCGTTTGATTGACTCCATCGATTTTATAAATACTATTACTTAGGTTAACGATATGCCTGTTACCATTAAGTAAATTCATTGTCGTAGAGTAATTCGTAGATGCTCTACCAAAGCCAACATATGAACCTGTAGTTGAAAAATATCCAAAAACAAGACCATTAGCTGAAGTTGACCCCCTTGCACCAAAGAGTAATTTACTTGCCGTCGTCGTAGAAAAATCACATTCAAGTTCAAGATTTTGATTTGTCAATACACCAGTATCAATATATTGTGTACCACTAAATTGTATGTACTCAACATGTTGATATTGTGATGGCAAATTAACAATATCTGCTCTAAGTTCTCCATCAAACGTACCACTAGCTCCACTACTTCCACTATTTAACCATAAATATACTTTATACATATAAGTAAGATTAGGGCCTGCTGGTAAAGTTTCTTCCATAATAGTAAGATTACTACCAGCATATGTACCACTAAATGTCCCATTCTTATAATCTGAATATGTCGAACCATTGGTACTTCTCATAACTTTGTATTTTAAACTAGATGTAGCTAAAGAAGCATCGATACTATTAATTTGATAATATAATTTAAATTTCTTAGATTCAGTACTATTATTGACTGCTTCAACCTCAGTTAGTTTACCACTAGTATATGTTGTTACTTCATCTAAAGTGCCTTTTATTTGATATGGCGATAATGTAACTTGTACACTACGAATATCTCCGATTGTAAGTACCATTGCCGTATCATTAGTCCTATAAGTAAGCCACGCATACGTACCAACTAGAATAACAGCAATCATCATTATAATAATCATGAATATATATTTCTTTTTATTTTCCATACTCTTCCTCTATTTCTAATTAAATTATACCAATTTTTTAAAGAAATATCTACTAAATATTGAATAATTCATATTTTTATTATATAATGTATGTGTTGAGGGAACTCTCATATAATAAAAATTAGAGCATTTAAATAATTAAATGTCTGCCTCACAAATTGTGGGTTGACATTAGTCGATTATGACTAGTGTCATTTTTTTATAACTATTATTATCGCTAATAAAAGTGACAAAATGATAGTAATGTACTTGAGAATTTTTACCACAAAAATTCTTTTTTTCATTCTATCAAGCCTCCTCTCTATTCATCAGAATGAAAGTGAGGCAGACACTAACTACTTAAATACTCACTAAAATATAATCATAAAATTGTCGAAATGTAAATGCTATTTTCAAAAGTTAACCGTTATTTTATAAGGGTTAACAGAATATTAGGCAATAAAAAAAACAGAGTGTAAACTCTGTTATTTTTCTGTTATATAATCTTTAGCCATCATATAATATTTAGCACCAGATACAATTGATAATACTGCAGCTAAAATAAGTAAATAATCAGATATTCTTACTTGTGGTAATACTAGTGAGAATGGCATATCATAAAATAACTTTAATGTTAAACCACACATAAGTGATGCTGTTTTAACTTTAGCAACACCAATAGCAGCTACTGCTTTACCTTTATTACCGATAAGCATCTTAATTGAATCGACAATTATATCTCTACCGATAATAATTACAGCTATAACTGGATGTACTAAATTAGCACAAGCAAGTACGATAATTAATGTATTAGTTAAAAGTTTATCACTAATAGCATCTACCATCTTACCAAAATCAGTTACCATATTGTATTTTCTAGCTATTCTTCCATCAAAGAAATCAGTTAGAGATGCAATTATAAATAACACACCTGCAATTATGTACTTAAGATCTACGACTATGTTTCCTTTCACTAAATATGTTGGCATATCAATGCCTACTTGATGCCAAGGAAATAGTAGTATAATCAAAATAATAATTGAAAGTATTATCCTTGACACAGTTATTTTGTTAGCTAAATTCATTGTTACCTCCTTATAACATATGTTATATTATCATCTCTAAAATCACTTCTTGTAATATGACTTACAACAAAGTATACACATACAAATACTAAAACAAGTAGAACGCTTACAATTAATACTGTCTTCCCATTATTACTTTTCTTCGCTTTCGTATATGGTGATGCAAATTCTTTTTCTGTTTTATTTTTTTCTTTTGCCTTCTCTATCTCATTAATCGGAATCTTTGAAGTATAATCAAACAAAAATTCATTGAATTCATCAACCATTTTTTCTCCATCTAGTCCTAAATATTTTGCATAATCACGAATAAAGTATTTTAAAGAAAGTACATCTTTAAAGTCTTCTTTCTTCCCGTCCTCTAAGCTAATGATTTGACTTGGTCTCATCTTAAGGTCTTCAGCAGCTTCTTCTACCGAGACGCCGTTTTCTTCCCTTTTTTCTTTTAGTTTTAAACCTATATCTTTCATGTTCTCTCTTCCTAAAAATTAAAATAAAATATCATATAAGCCACATTCTGTACCTAAAAAGGCGACAAACATTTATCTATAGTTACCTATCCATCTTTCAATTCTAATTCTCAAAAGATAGTTCCCCTACCATAATTTGGGTTTCTCGCTTGTGGGGTTTACCCGTTTCACTCTATTTATTTCTAAATAGCATCGTCACTGTGGCACTTTATGTCTAGTTAATCATAGTTACCCTTAGACTAACTAAACGCCGTCAGTTTCCTGCCATAGGTTATTTTTTCCCTATGCACAAACACTACTACCATCACAGATAGTGCGAGTGTGGACTTTCCTCTAAGTACAAGTACTCAGCGTTTGTCCTGATATTTTACTCTTCTTTACCAAGAATAATCTTCTCTAATCTGCTTATCCTTTTTAACAAGTCTACATTAGTTATTTCCTTTTCATTTCCTTTGACGGTTTCAATACTAGAGTTTAAATTACGTATTTCTTGTTTTAAATTCGTATTTTCTAGAGATAATTTTTTATTTTCTTCGCGAAGTGTATTTATAATATTATTATATTCATTATAATCACGAATAATAGTATCTAAAAACTGATCAACTTCTTGCATTCTATATCCTCTTGCATCGATTTTAAATTCCTTCTCAAGAATATCGCGCATAGTAAGTTGAATCTTATCTTGATTCATATACAACACCTCTAGTTTAATTATAAAATATCTAATGCGTTTTGTCAAACAAATAAACATCTAAAGAATTGCCTAGTATTTTACCATAAAAGCCTTTATTAGTCAAATCTTATAGCTCTGTTGTTATCTTCCTAACCTCATCTGATTTATCCAATATAGAAAGTTGGTATTTAGCTATCTTTGTTAATATATCAAATCTTTCTTCCTTAGTTTTACCCTCTTTTATAAGTTCTGCATTATGCGTCTCTAAATTTGATAATACAGTTAATTCATTTATCGTCGCATAATCTCTCATATTATTATTAAGAGCCAATTGAGGGTTTAATTTTCTCCATTCTTTAGCCGTAGAACGAAATATAATTACATTTAAAATATCTGCTTCTTCAGCATATTTAAGCCAATTTCTATCTTGGAAATAATCGACATTAGGTAATATATAATTCTTAATTGCATCAGTATGAATCAAATAATTATTCTTAGATAATAATCTTTTAACATTCCATTCCCTATTACTATTTTCAAGTTCTTTTAACCTTTGAAATTCCCTTATTAAATATAGTTTAAAAACTGGGCTAATTGCTGAAGCAAACTCAAATGCTATATCTTTGTGTGCATATGTTCCACCATATTTTCCTTTTTTGGCAAATATTCCAATTGCATTTGTCTTTTCAACCCACTCAGAAACGCTTATAGTGAACGAATGTAATCCAGCCTGATTTTTAAACCCGTCGGATTCGACGGCATTAAAGTTTGAATTATTTAGTATTTCCCATGTAGACAAAAATTCCAAAGTATATCTATTCCTTAGCCAGTTTTTAATTACATCATCAGATTTTGATTTTCCCTGTTTTTGCTTAGCAAAATCAGAAATACAAATATAATCTTCATTATTTAAACTAACAATAGATACATTGGTATCTAATACAATAATTTTACTATTTTTTATAATCTTCACCATCCTTTATTTTGGTAATTGATAATGTATATCCAAATGGAGCTAATATTTTAATTAAAGTATTAATTTGTGGATGTTTCTTTCTATTTTCAATTACCGCAATCATTTCCCTAACTATACCGCTTTCATCAGCCATCTGCTGTTGTGTAAGCCCTAATTCCCCCCTCAATTTAACAAAATCACATATTAAATTGTATTCTAAATCTAAAGCACTCTCAATCTCATTATTTTTTTTCATTTTTTATCTCCTTGTATTCAATATACTACAAAAATTTTACGTAGTCAATAGATTACACAGTTTTCGTAAGAAAAAGACTACCTAAGTAGTCTAAAAATTAAACATTAACCATCCTGGTTTAAAAATCATAAGTATACCGATAATTAGTAATAATATACCGCCTACTAATTTTGATACTTTTCCATACTTCGTAGAAAAACCAGTAAGTTCCATTGTACCCATTGCGATAAAGAATACCAAGAAGTCATCAAACATGAATGCTATCATATATAATGCTATATATAAAACATTTAATGCTTGTACAGAATTATTCATTGATAGTATCTCAATAAACATAACTGGTAGTCCTGCCGAACAAGCAAGTTCCACAATATTGACAGATATTGCTAATGCCATAGCCCCAACAACTGCTATTAATAGTTTCTTCTCACTAGTAAATTTCTTTATCTTATCGAATATCTTATTTCTTTTCTTATCATCTATAACATCGCAACCATTATCTTTTCTGTGTTTAAAATAACTGGTTAAATTGATAATAGCTCCAGCTAAAGCAATAAGTCCAATAATTATTCTTACATAACTAACTGAAAGCAATAATGTTGCTGCATTTAACCAAGCTAACATAAATAACAAATAAACGAATGCTGATGTAAGTAAGAAAGATAATCCTAGTACCCACATACGTTTTCTATCTTTCATTCCTATTAACATACTAATTAAGAAAAGTAATACCCACATAGCGCATGGATTAAATCCATCGACAAGTCCAATAAGAAGTGCTATTACTGGTAAAGTTAAATTCTTAAGATCTATTTCTTTACCAAATATCTTTATTTTAGGATTTACTTTATCACTAATATAATCATCGACACTTATTTGATTATCATCGATATCATAACTAGGAAGTTCGATATCACCAATATATTCACCAGTAATATCTTTATATCCATAACTTGAATAATACTCTATTGCTGCCATAAATCTAGGTCTTGCATTATCATAATTAAATCCTTTGAAATATTTATCACCAATAACTGTAAAAGGTACTCCACTAACATTCGTATTGTGTAAATCAGCTACTTCTTTTAGTAGTTTCATATTTTCTTCAGCATTTACCTCATACTTATATATTCTAATATTATCATAGTCATTCATAAGTTCTTCAAGTAGTTTACCTTCCGCTTTACAATGACTACATGTATTTGAATGAAAGAAATAAATATTTACTAAATTATCTGCTGCAAATACCCTATTACTCCACATAACTAATGCTAATAATAGTACCAGTATTTTACTAAACTTCTTCATACTTATCAATTGCCTCTCTCAAGACCTCTTCTTTTTGCTCACCAATAAGTCTTTCTAATTCATTTCCATTATTATCTAAAAATATTACTACTGGTAATACCTTTCCAGGATTGTATTTAGCAACCTCATCACTATTCATATCGTAATCTAAATCAAGAATATCAATATCACGGTAATCATTAAGAATATTATTCCAAACTTTCTTCATAACAAGACATCCTGGACACCATATAGCTCCAATTTTAATAATTGTCATATTATCACCTACATATCTAATGAATGATAACATTCATCAAAAATATCTAAAAATTTATCTATTTCTTCTTCTGTTGTTTTATAAGATATACTAACTCTTAAACTATGACTAGCAAGTTCTTCATCATTTGTAATTGCATATACTGAATTTGACATACTATTAGCACTAGAACAAGCACTCTTCGTAGATATATATACTTGATGTTTATCAAGTGCATGAATAAACGTCTCAGATTTAATTTTTCTCAAACTAAAATTGATCGTATTAGGAATACTATTCTCTGTACTATTAATATGAAGAAGTGGATAAGTCTTAAGTTTATCCTTTACTTTCTTACTTAATTTATCAATATATTCATAATGTTCCATAACATTAGGTATTGTTTTTTCCATTGCCTTCATCAAAGATACAATCAAAGGTAATGGTGGTGTTCCACTCCTAAAAGCTGTTGTACTCTTACCTCCATGTATAAGTGGTTCTATTTGAATATTCTCTTTTTTAATTAATAATCCAATACCTTTCATTCCAAATATTTTATGTGCTGACATACTAGCCATATCTACCATCGATAAATCTACCGGTATCTTTCCAAATGCCTGCGTCGCATCCACATGGAAATAACATTTTGGATACTCTTTTAATATTTCACCAATCTCTTTAATAGGTTGTTTTATTCCAAGTTCACTATCGATCATACATATACTAACTAATATTGTATCATCTCTAAGTAGTTTACGTAAATCATCCAAATCTACCTGTCCATTCTCTTTTATCTTTACAAAATCTACTTCAAATCCCAAACTAGTTAGATAATTAAGTGGTGCAATAATAGATGAATGTTCCAAAGCTGTTGTAATGATATGTTTACCTCTATTTTGATATTTTAAACATATTCCCTTAATAGCTGTATTATTAGATTCACTAGCTCCAGAAGTATATATTATTTCACTAGGTTTAACTTTTAACATCTTACTAATCTTCTCTGTTGCATAATCTTCTAATTCCTTACTTTTTACCCCTAAACTATGAAGTGAATTAGAATTACCAGGATACTCTAAACATACTTTATTAAATGTATTAAGTACTTCTTCATCTACTGGAGTAGTAGCTGAATAATCTAAATATATCATTTCCATCACCAACTTCTATTTTACCATATATTATAGTAAATTAAAAGACTAATTAAACCCAATTAGTCTTGTCTTATCTTCACTATGATATAGTCCTAAAATGTCATCCATCACTCCCTTCATTTCATTTATATCAGTTGTCTCAAATAACTTTAAATCGTATTCATCCTGTCTATAATCTATTTTATCATTAGGTAAATAATACTCTGTAACCCTTAAATTATCCCCATAGATACTCTTTATTTTACTGATATTATCATAATTCCTAGTAATTCCAATAACACTCTTATACTTATTATCATCATAATAATAAATATAATTATATGTGCTATTATCTTCTCTCATATCATCAAACGTCTCATATTCCCCATTCTCAAGAAGATATAATTTCCTACTGGTAAGCGTATCCATAAGTGTTCCCCTATACGTTCTAAAAGCATATCTTCCTAGTATCATTCCAAATAATATTGCCACAAATAGTGGTATAACTACTCCTCTAATTATCTTTTTCATTTTATCACCATGAAAAATATATCATAGTATTAACATATTATTTGTCGAAAAAAAGAGGCTATCTGCCTCTTCTTTGTTCTTCCTTTTCTTCTGCATAATAACCCATGAGTTCTTTAGTCTTAATAAGATATAATCTTTCTCTTAAACTATCCATTATTAGTTGAATTTTCTTAAGAGTAAGTCCCTCATAAGTATGTCCTAAGTATTTTACATAATTAGTAATAATTTGCATTCTAAGTTTTTCTGCATCCATCAAGCTTCTTTTAATTGCTCCCTCAGATGAATCAGTACCATCTGTTATATCATTTAATTGTTTAAGTAATTCTTCAATCTTCTTATCTATTTTCTTTCTAATAATTTTCTCACTAAATTCTGGATTTACAAAAACAATTTTTGATACTTCAATACCACCCTTAGGATTTGTTTTCGGATTAACTTTATATCCATCTAATTTATCATATTCTAAATACATCGTATCTTTTTTCTTTTTACTTTTAGATACATAATAACCCTTATTTTCCAACCTTATCACCACCAGTTAAATCACTTCTTACTTCTTCTGTCTTTCTAATCTGTTCACTTTTTCTATACTCATCTATATTTTTATGATGTCCAGATAATAACACATCTGGTACTTTCATTCCCCTAAATACAGCTGGTTTCGTATAATTTGGATAATCTAATAGTCCATCATCAAAACTCTCACTATCCAAACTCTCTTTTGTAATTACTCCTGGAATAAGTCTTGTAACCGCATCAGTAATCGCCATTGCTGGTACTTCTCCACCAGTTAGAACATAATCTCCAATCGATACTTCCATATCGACAATTGTTCTAATTCTCTCATCAAACCCCTCATAGTGTCCACATAAAAGTATTAGATGTTTCTTTTTAGATAAATCTCTTGCCATCTCTTGTTTAAATACACTTCCTGATGGACTCATCATAATAACTACACTATCTTCTGTTCTAATATCTTCAATAGCTCTAAATATTGGTTCACATTGTAAAACCATTCCAGCACCGCCACCATAAGGATAGTCATCTACTCTCTTATGTTTATCTAAAGAATAATCTCTAAAATTATGTACTCTGATATCTACATTACCATTATCTCTAGCTCTCTTAATTATTGATGTCTCAAGAAAACCTGTAAACATCTCTGGAAATAATGAAAGTATATCTATCCTCATATCTTCACCACCTATACTAGTCCAGTAATATCTTTTGTTATAATTTCCTTTTTCTTAATATCTACTTTATCAATCATAACATATGGAATTAAATATTCACGTTCACCACGTATTACTAATACATAATTCCCATTATGATTATCTATTCTAATAACCTTACCTAATAACTTATCATTAAATAATACATTACATCCAATAATATCTTCATCTAAATATTCATTATCAGATAATTTAATATCTTCTCTATTTACAAATACATATTCCCCTTTATATTTTAAAACCTCATCAATATCATTATAGCCTTTCATCATAATCATTTCAAATATCTTATGATGTCTATAACTAACTATTTCTTCACAAGTTTTATCTTTACCAATATATATATTCATACCAGGAACAAATACCTTATCTTTAAACTTAAAATTTGATAGTATCCTAACTTCTCCTTTAAGTCCATGCGTATTAACTAATTTTCCTATAAATACATACTTCATTTATTATACACCTCATACATCAGTATCGAAGCTGAAACACCGGCATTTAAACTCTCGCAACCCTCTTCCATTCCAATATACAAGAATTTCTCACAGTATTCCCTAACTTCATTACTAATACCATTTCCCTCGTTACCAATTATAATAGCACATTTTTCTGGTATTTTCTCTTCTTTTATATTAATACCATTAGTAACATCAGTTCCGTATATTGTATATCCATCTAATTCTGGTAAAAAAGTTAATAAATCTCTTACGATTATATTCATATTAAATAACATACCCTTAGTACTACGAACTACTTTAGGATTATATAAATCGACAGTATTACTACTAAGAACTACTGTATCAAATTTAAAAGCTACCGCACTTCTTATAATTGTTCCTAAATTACCAGGATCTTGAATGTTATCGAGTATAAGTATTTTGTTACCAAGTTCTCCTTCAACACATTTAGCACAAACGCCAAAATATGGACTACATGATTCCATACTACTAATCTTTTTCATAACATCATTAGATACATATGTTAAAGGTATTCCATCGTAATAATTATCATATCCATCAATAATAAATATCTCTCTAAGTAGCCCCTTTTCATAAGCTACGTCACATAAATCTTTTCCCTCTACGAAAAATAAATCATTTAAATCACGATATTTTTTATCTTTTAATTTAACCAATTCCTTTATTCTATCATTATTAACTGACGTTATTGTCATAGTATCACCACTAATTTCATTATATCATTTAAAAAAAGAAAAAGAAACAAAAACTAATATAAACCCTTATTTTATTAGTTTATTCTTCCCTAGTTCTTTTAAACTTTTTTCTGGTGTCGGTAAATCTTCTGGCATTGTTCCGCCTAGTCTTTCAATAGTTCTTCTAACTTCTTTACCAACATCATAGTGAGTTTTATTGGCATTATCTTCACTATTAATAATATCTCTTTTTAGTTTTGCTTCCGTTTGACTAATCCTAAATATATTGGCAGCTAACTCTTCACTACCCATATTATCTAATATATCTTCACGATATCTAAGTCCTTTTCTCTTAGCGATGTCATTAGCAGTTTCACCATTGTATAGTCCCTTATATCCAGCGTTATGAAACTTATCAAAGTTCTTAACGCCAGCATCTCTAGCAGCAAGATTTAATGAATAATTTCCATTTTTCGTTTGTTCTCTGCGATAAAATCTTTTGTCGTCCTCAGTTAATCCATTATATTCCTTTTCGGTAATCTCCATCCTCCTAGTCTGTACAGCAAAATAAGTTTGAGCTAGAGCCACAACTTTCTTTTTAGAATCAGCATTTTGTGCAATCAAATAACATGCATAACGGGATAATTTGTAATCTAATATTTTTCTTTGACCGCCATTTGCTATATTGATCATTTTCCCCACCTGGAGAAAATGATCAGATATACTACTATCGCTATTCTTACATGAAGTTCTTGCCTGTTCGATAACATTAATATATTTATCCCATTTTTTATATTGTAAGGCCACCATTAACTCTCTCGCTAGCCAATATTCATTCCCGTCTTCATCAATATGTTTAATCTTTTCAAATAATATTTCTCCATATTCTTCAATATCATTCATTTTTTTCTCCTCCTTCATAAATAATATTCAAGAAAGATAGGTACATTTACTTTTTTTGCATCAAATATTACCAAAATGAATAAATCTTAATCAAGAATTAACTGATAGTAAAAAAAGAAAGAAATTCTTTCTTTTTTAACGTCCTCCCATTGAACCGCCGCCACCGAAGCTTCCGCCTCCGCCGCCGCCAGAAGAGAATCCTCCTCCGCCACCAGAGTAGCTTTCAGCAGCACTTCTTGCACTACTTGCTGCTGCAACAGTTCTTGCAGACATATCACTAATATCTCTCATTATCATATAATCCATACCATAATGTTCCATTTCTTCGACAATTTCTGGATATAGATTCTTAAATTGTTTAGCAACTTTATCTGCTATTCCAAAGATATATGCAAACATTAAATATTCATCCCATAATTTTACTTCAATAGCATCTTTATCTTTCATATTAGAAAACTCTATTAAGTATTTCTTAAGTCCATATAATTTAACACTATCTTCATATATCTTATCATCCATAACATGCTTCTTAGAGCACTCTTTCTTATCAGTACGATTACGTACATGTCCAGCACTCTCTAATTTATCTACCGCATCGTTTTTAATACTCTTAAATACACTAAAGAATTTATCGTAGTGACTTCTTGCCCAACTTTGAAACTCTCTAGGCTCTAAAATACCATCTTTACTAGCAGATCTCATAATCTTAAATAGTTTTTCTTCTAGTTCATTATCTAAAGTAACATCCTTATTTAAATCAATTGCGGTTACTTCTTTCTTTAATATTCCACTTTCTGCTTTAGTCAAAGTTACCTTATCATTCTTAATCCATTTAAGAATAATTGCTCCCAAAATATTAGTTTCTTTAAAATCAAAATTATTTAAGAATGTCAAAGCATTAGCATAGTATATATCCTTATCACAAGGTATATCTCTCCACATTGGCACTTCTTTTTTATCTATCTTTTTATTTCCGATATAACCATATCCACTATTGATAGCAGTTTTAGCACTTACACCAATTATTGCAAAAAAGAATGCAAATGGTGCTATTCCAGATAGAAAATTTAAAATCTTATTAAGAAGACTTACTTTTACTGTATAATCATATTCCCAGGTACCATCATTGGCTGTATCTAATATTTCATCAAAACTTGTATACCAACTATAACTATTACTTGTTCTAAATGTTTCTACAGGAAATTTAACTAATACCGTTACATAATCATTATTAAGTGAATAATTTTCACTATCTAAAATTATCTTTCCATCAGCAACATATGCTAGATATTGTCCACCATATCCCCATACATCTAATGTATCAGGAAACTCATAATAACTAGTTATCATAACTGTAAAATGATCTAGTGTTACATTAGGAAATAATGTTTGATAAAATACTTGTGCATCTGATACATTAAATATCATATTAGATAAAGTATATGTAAGTTTAAATGTATGTCTCTGCATATCTCCTTTACCAAAGCAAAGTTCAAGACCATCTGAAACATAATTTATTCCATAGTAACCTCTCTTCTCACTCAAGCTCTCATTAACATTCCAATTCTTATATGTCATTTCCTCGTCATCCATATAAGCTTTAAAATTTGATAATTCTTCATTTCCCATATCGTATAATTGCTTATACCATTCACTACCAGAACTTGCTTTTACATCCCAAACTTCTGTTATATTAGCACTACCATCTTCCAATAAATCTATTGTCATATCTATCTTATAAATATGATCTGCAAACGCTATCGTTGGAAATAATAATAAAGCAATTAACATTACAAATATTTTTGTTTTCATCTTATCATTCCTTTAACATTTTCCTTGCTTCTTTGTATTTAGGATAATACTTTCCTACCAAACGCCAAAAACCCTCTTGATGATTTGGATATATTAAATGACTAAGTTCATGTACAATAACATAGTCTAAACACGTTATATCATACTTAGATAAATTATAATTAAGTGTAATAACATGACTAGCTGTATTACATACACCCCATCTACTTGTCATCTTTCTAATTCTTAAACTAGGTTCTGGTATATTTTCAGTAAATCTATTGTACCAATAATCTAATCTATCTTCATATATCCTTAAAATCTCTTTCTTGATATATTTATCTAATTTCATCTTAGATGGTGCATATAATTTATTACCTGAAAATTCTATATCCGATAATCCATATATAACATCATAACATTTACCAAAATAATAAAAATTTTCATTTCTATCATTTTTTTTACTATCCTTATCTAACATTTTGATAATACTTTTCTTATTATCCATTATAAGTTTTAAAATACTATTCTTACTCGCTAAATAATTACACGTAGCTACGATTTTACCATCTTTAACTCTTATATAAATATTCTTATTACTTTTCTTTATAATTTCTACATCATAAATTTTACCATCTAATTCTACTTGCATACATCCCCCTAAAGAAAAAGACTATAAAAGTCTAAAAGCTTACTTTAGGTGTTTCTTTGTCTTTTTCGTTAGCTTCAAAATAACTATATTTCTTGAATCCAAATATTGAAGCTACAATATTTGATGGAAACATTTGAATTAAGTTATTATAACTCATAGCTGAATCATTATAGAATTGTCTTGCATATGTAATCTTATCTTCAGTATCTTTAAGATCTTCTTGAAGTTTTATAAAGTTTTCATTAGCTTTAAGTTCTGGATAAGCTTCAGCTAAAGCAAATAATTTATTAAGAGCTCCCGTCAATTGTTCATTTGCTTCGATCTTTTCATTTACAGAGCCAGCACTAATTGCTTTATTTCTAGCTTCAACTACCTCTGTAAATGCAGTTTTTTCATGCTTTGCATATCCTTTCACTGTTTCCACTAAGTTAGGTATTAAATCAGCTCTTCTTTTAAGTTGAATGTCAATTTGACTAAATTGATTGTCAACTTTGTTTCTAGCATTAACTAATTTGTTATATACAGAAATAACATAACTAGCAAGAACTACTAAAACACCAACTATTATAATAATTACTGTACCCATATCATTCCTCCTAAAAAAATTATAGCAAATACCCTAATTTTTTTCAATATAAAAAATATATTTTTATCGATTTATCTCCCTTAATATTTCTTTTATTATTTTTCTTTCATCAAATGGGTATTTTACTCCTTTTATTTCCTTATAATCTTCATGTCCCTTCCCAATAAGCATAATAATATCTCCCTTTCTACCATTCTCTATCGCATATTTAATTGCTTCTTTCCTATCGGATATTATCTTATATTTACATTTGGTCTTACTAATACCCTTAAGTATATCTCTAACAATATCACTAAATTCTTCATATCTATTATTATCTTCTGTAATAATACAAAAATCTGAATATTTTCCAGCTATTTCTCCCATTTCATATCTTCTAATAGGGCTTCTATTTCCCCCACATCCAAAAATAGTTACTATTCTCTTAGGATTGTATTCTCTAATAGTGGTAAGTACACTCTTTGTACTAATCCCATTGTGCGCATAATCGATAAGTAAAGTTAAATCATCACCAACATATATTGGTTCTACTCTTCCTTTAACCGAAAAATTACAAAGAGCCTTCTTAATATATTTATTATCTATTCCAATCAAATAAGAAGTAAGAATAGCTGCCATCGCATTATATGAAGAAAATCTTCCCGGTGTACTAACCTTAAATCTATCCCTTACTACTCCATCAACATCAAGAATAATTCCAATATTAGATCCTTCTCTATATAATTTCATATTCACTGCTCTAAGATCTGCTTTCTTATCATAACCAAAAGTGTTGATATTACTACTAGAAATCATATCACCATAATAATTATCATCTATATTAAATATTCCACACTTACATTGCTTAAATAATTTTGCTTTACTCTTAACATAATCTTCCATACTATCATGTTCATACATTCCAACATGATCTTCACTTAGATTAGTAAATATCCCATAATCATAAATAATATCGTATACCCTATCATATTTTAACGCTTGACTAGATACTTCCATAACCATATAATCCATTTTCTCTTTGGCCATCAAAGACATATATTTAATTATTTCATATGATTCCGGTGTCGTATTATTAACCTGATATACCGTATCTCCAATATATACTCCCGTTGTCCCAATAATCCCACATTTATAACCTGCTTCTTCAAGTATTTTCTTAATCATAAATGTTGTCGTAGTCTTCCCTTTAGTACCAGTTACAGCAATTGTTTTAAGCTTATTTTGTGGATAATTAAATAACCTCATCGATAACTTAGCTAATATTTTTCTTGTATCATCTACCTTAATAACCGTTATATCATTAATTATATCTATATCTTTAGAAACAATAACACATCTACTTCCCTTATTAATAACTTCATCAATATAATCATGGCCATCCAATTTAAATCCAATAATTGCTACGAATAAATCATCTTTCTTTATTTTTTTTGAATCATAACAAATATCACCTACATATATATCTATATCTCCTTTAATAACTCTATAGTCTATCTCTTTTAATAACTCGCTTAATAACATATACATCCCCATATAAATATATGTCTACATAAAAAAAGAAGAACTATTTAACTAGTTCTTCATAACCATTCATAAAATATACTTTATACCAAAGTAAGAATGAATATATTGTATATACCTTTCTACCATTATTCTTGACGCCATTATAATGATCATCTAGTAACTTCATTAACTTATCTGTATCAAAGAATTCCTTTACAAATTCCTCATTAAATACACTCTTAACTTTCTTATAATATTTATCCTGTTTAATCCATTCCCTAAACGGAACTAAAAAACCTAATTTCTTTCTCTTAGCCCATTCACTAGGTATTTTTTCATTAGCAGCTTTTCTAAATGCATACTTGGTAGTATCCTTCGTAACCAAATATTTAACTGGTACTGTACTTGCCATCTTAAATACTTCTTTATCTAGAAATGGTACCCTAAGTTCCAAAGAATTAGCCATTGTCATCTTATCAGCTTTTAGTAGTATATCATATGGTAACCAAAATTTCATATCCAAATACATTTTTTGAATAACTTCTGGTTTTCCTTTAACTTCATCTAAAGTACTCTTGACAATATCTTGATATCTCAAATCACTTTTATATTTATCTTGTAATAAATCATTAGCTTCATCATTATTCATAATAAATGCTTGACCAATATAATGATCATATAAAGGCATTCCATTTCTAACTAAGAAATTTCTTCCTTTTGCCTTAGGAAAAGGTTTAGCCAAAAGAGCTATTCCATGTCTTATAAAATATGGAATCTTTTTATATCTACGTACTACTGGTGCATCATAATAATCTAGGTATCCCCCAAATAATTCATCAGCACCTTCACCAGATAAAACTACTTTTACGTCTTCACTTGCCATCTTTGATAAGAAGTATAATGGAACTGCTGACAAGTTAGCATGTGGTTCATCAGAATGATATTGTACCGTAGGTAAAATATCAAAGAACATATCTGGTGTTATCATTTCTTCACGATGTTTCTTCTTAAGAATCTTTGATAATTCACGAGCTGGCTCGCACTCATCAAATCCCTCATTTTTAAATCCTACCGTAAAACTCTTATCGACATCTGCACAACTGACAATATATGATGAATCTACTCCACTAGATAAGAAACTTCCTACTTCAACGTCACTAATCTTATGATATTCAATACTACTTTTCATCGTATCATTAATTGTATCTACGACTTTATCTAATTCATCCCTACCATTATTATACGCAATGTCATAGTATTTCCTAATTTCTAATTTATTATCTTTATATATAAAATAATGTCCTGGATCTATCTTATAAACATTCTTAAAAAATGTTTCATTTAAACATGAATATTGAAATGTTAAATAAGGCTTTAACGCTTCTTTATTAAGTTCTTTCTTAAAATCTGGATGAGCTAAAAAACTCTTAATTTCTGATCCAAACATAAATACATTATCAAATTTACCATAGTATAATGGTTTAATTCCAAAAAAGTCTCTTGCTCCGAACACTTTCTTTTCTTTAACATCATAGATAACAAAAGCAAACATTCCTCTTAATCTAGATAATACATCTTCACCATATTCTTCATATCCATGTAGAATAACTTCGGTATCTGATTTTGTACTAAACTTATATCCAAGTTTTAACAAATCATCTCTTATTTCCCTATAATTATATATTTCACCATTAAAGACAATAACCTTATCTTTCTTTTCATTATAAATTGGCTGAGCACCACCATCTAAATCTATTATTGATAGTCTACGAAATCCTAATGCAACATTATTATCCGTATAGTATCCATCATCATCAGGTCCTCTATGTTTAATAATATCAGCCATTTTTTTGATAATTTTATCTTTTTCATCTTTCTTTTTCTTATCGACAAAGCCTACAAATCCGCACATAATATCACCTACCACTTATTTGTCATATATTTCTTTATATAATTAATATCTCTTTTAAACAACCATTTTTTTCTTTTACTAGACATATCTTCTTTATATACCAAAGGATCTGTATATAATCCTTCTCTTTTTAATCTAAAGAATTCCTTTTTGTATTCCTTATTCTTAATAAAATGGCGAATAACAAAGTCTGGTACAAAAGATAATGCTATCTTATTATCGATAAATACAAATTCATTATCTTTATTCTCTATTAAATCCATAACTAAATATTTAGCCAAATTATAACCACAAGCTGTTAAATAATAACTACTTCTAGCCTGTCTAGCATTTATTTCAAACACCTTAAATTTTTTATCTCTAATATCATATTTTAAATCGAATTCACATATTCCATTAAAATGAATATCTTCCAAAAATTTCTTTAACTTATCTTTGACAATCTTCGTATTATTAAATTCATTATAACCATTAATTAATACCGTCAAATTACCTAAACCAGTCTTCGTATGTTCCTGTAAACCAATCTGTCCAAAACTTTGTAATTCTACCTTTCCTCTACTATTGACATAGAATACTGAATCAAATAATCTCGTATCATCTCCCGGGATAAATTCCTGTATAATTAAACAGTCATCATATCCAGCCCCTTTAATATCATCAATCGTCTTATGTACTTCCATAATATCATTTAATCTATATATCTTAGCTTGTCCTGGAAATTCACATTCATGATATCTAATAATATTACTAGGCTTAATTATCACGGGATATCTAAATTCACTAACTTTATTCTCATCTAATTCTTCTTTAACATTATAAATATAAGTCTTAGGTATATCTAAAACATCCCCATATTTCTTATAAAATGCTTCTTTGTTTACCAAAGTATTAAATAAATCAATATTTGTATAATTAAACAAATAATATTTACTTAATTCTTTTTTATTTCTAATAATTAATGAAACATAATCATCGTTACAACCTACCAATATAATCTTTTTATTCTTAATTTTCTTAGCAAGTTTAACTAATTCCTTAACAAAAACATCTTCCTTTATTAAATCGGGAACTATTGTTAAATCAATAATACTAGATAATGTTGTAAATAGCATTGATACTCTACCTATAACATGTGATTTAATACCATATTCTTCATGAAAATTTCTAGCCATATAATAGGCATTAACATCTGTACCAATTAATACTACATCAAACTTATTCTCCATAATTAATCACCTTAACCATCTTACCATTTTTTGTATACACCCTTGGTATTTCTCTTCTCAAATTAGTAAGCAATACATATGGTGATATATTAAACTCCTGAGCTAACTTCTTATAATCCATTTCACAATCAATAATTGTCGCTATATCATGAACTTTAACCTTATCATCAACCATAATTGTCATCATACCCATATTGATACTTCCCACAACTGGATATTCTCTATTATTTATTTTAACCTTAAGATTATTATAATGCGGAATAATACCATCGCTATATCCAAGAGGAATAACTGCAATATATCCATCATTAGTTATCATATTAGTTGATCCATATCCAACATAATCTCCTCTTTTAGCATCATGAATCTCTATTATTTCACTTTTTAAACTAAGTGCTTGAATTGGAGTAATCTTTTTCTTTTGATATGGTACTGGTAAATCATTATTCTTATAAAATTTATCTCTCTTAAAATGTTGTAGTTTTCCCAATAATCCACTTCTATATTCTGGAAATGTTGATCCAACTCCATACATCATAATACCTATCCTAACACCATTACAAAAATCTAACTTTGGAAAGAAATCTAAAGTACAACTTCTTCCGACATGTACAATATCGATCTTACTTAAATCAATATCGCTAACAAGTTCTTTAAACTTATCTATTTGTCTTTTATATAATTTATCATATACTCCTGAAGTAGCTAAATGTGTAAATATTCCTTCTAAATATAGATTATCTATTTCACTTGCTTCTTTATATATTTTATTTACAATTTCCTTATCACTTAAACCTAATCTATTCATACCTGTATTAAGTTTTAAATGAAATTTAACTTTCTTATCTAATTTAACTTTCTTTAATTCATTAAAATAATCATAACTACTAACACAAATAGTTACATTATACTTAATAATATCATCGATATATTCTACTGAAATTGGTTCTAAACATAAAAGAGGTATATCATTAACATACTTTCTAACATTAATTGCTTCCTCTAAACTAGATACCGCTAAATAATTAATACCATTTTCTGTAATACATTTAGAAATGTATTCTCCATATCCATAAGCGTTTCCTTTAACGATACCTATATAGTATTTATATCCTGTAAAAGTATTAACTATTTCTTTAACATTCTTACTTAACCTATCTAAATCAACTTCAATATAAGTATTTCTATACACCTATCTTCACCTCTTCTTTAGAAGATTCTCTTTTTAGTCTATCCTTTAAGTGTTTAGTTGCTTCCTCTACATCATTAAAATATATCGTACCATCTTTTAATTTCTCATATGTTTCGTTGCCTTTTCCTAACACTAATACAATATCACCCGTCTTAGCAATATCGATAGCATGTTTTATTGCTTCACTTCTATCAACAATTACTTCATAATTATCCCTATCTTTTATTTCTTCGCACATCATTTCGATTATTTTTAAAGGATCTTCACTCCTTGGATCTTCATAACAGAATATTGCTACATCTGAATTAGTAGCTACAACCTTACCAACAGTTTTTCTCTTATATGGATCCCTTTCTCCTGCTTGTCCAATTACTGTAATAATCCTATTAGGTTCCAATAATCTAACAAATCTAAGCAAACTAGTAATTCCATTAGGTGTATGAGCATAATCGATCATTACTGTAAAATCTTGTCCACAATCGATTGTATCTAATCTACCAGATACATTAATATTCTTTATATTGCTAATCAGATAATTCATTTCATATCCTTGAGATAGACACATAAGCATTGCACATGCTAAATTATAGACATTAAAATCCCCTAGTAATGGAGATGTTACATCATATACTTCACCATCATACTTAAATTTAATCTCTGTCTTATCTGTATGTAAATCAAATGATACAATTTGTAAATCATTATCATTATCCATACCATATGTCAAAATCTTACCCTTACAAAATTCTCTAACTTCCTTATAATATGAATCATCATGATTTAATACACAATATCCATTATCTTTAGTAAGTGTCATTATCTCTTTCTTACATAAAACATAGTTTTCTAAAGTACCATGACTATTTAAGTGTTCTGATGTAATATTTGTAATACCAATAACATCGTATTTAAGTCCATCTAATCTACCCTTAAGTTTAGCTTCTGAAGATGCTTCCATACATACACTATTACATCCACTATCTAAAAACTCTTTAAAATAGCCATATAGTTGATGTGGCGCTGGTGTTGTATTATCTGTATCCCCAGTAAAATATGCACAACTCCTACCATTAGTCCCGATATAACCACATTTATCATTTCCGATTAACGTAGATACAATCGTTGCTACACTAGTCTTTCCATCTGTTCCTGTAACACCGTATAAATGGAATTTATTGGGATCATAGTCATATATTTTTTTAGATAAATAGACAACTTCATCATCGGGATTATCCACAACAACATATGGTACGCTACTCTTTACTTCATGAGCTACGACTAAAGCACTAGCTCCATTCTTAATAGCATCATCAATAAAATCGTGTCTATCTACCTTTGCACCGTGAACACAAACAAAAATATCTCCCTTTTTAGTTTCTTTACTATTGATGGATACTCCAGTAATCATAACGTCACTATCTACATCATACAATTCATTTAATCTTTTCATATTATCACCTACATGATAGCCTTATTCTACTACTACATTTTCGTTTTCTAATTCTTCTTTAAATTCTTCCTTAAATACTACAAGCTCTTTTTTAATAACATCTGGATATACTGCTTTAGTTGATTTAACAGCTTCATATATATGTCTAAATTTTACTTCATTACTATTATCGAATAAAGCTGCTGAAAAAGCTTGTCTTAAAACAGTTAACGCAATATCTGGATATCTTGAAGATATCTCATATACTCTCTTATATTCACTTGTCATATTGACAATAAATTTCATTATCTTTTCCTTAATGAAATCCGTATAATTTAATTTTACTCCCGTTTGCGCTTCAATTTTAGGAACTGTTCTCATAAGTATCTGTACACACATTTCTTGTGTTGGTTCAGATACATCTATTCTCTCAAATCTTCTTACAAATGCCTTATCACGAAGAATATATCTCTCATATTCATCGACTGTCGTAGCACCAATTAATTTAACTGTACCACGGCTAAGTCCTTCTTTAAACATATTAGCCATATCCATAGGACCATCTTTACTTGCTCCCATTAACATATGTATCTCATCGATAAATACAATTACCTTTTCCTTAGTCTTTAATTCATTAACTAATTGCATAATCTTATTCTCGCCATCACTACTGCCTACTAAAGATGGTGTACTAATCTTATAAACAGTATATCCCTTTAAGGCATTAGGCATATCTCCTAGTTGCATACGATAAGCAAGTCCCTCTACGATAGCTGTTTTACCAATACCTGGTTTACCAACTAAACAAGCTGATTTTTCTGGCGTTAAAAGTACCATAACCAACTCTTTTAGTTCCTTATCACGAGCTACAGCAGGATTGACAATATATTTATTAGCTGTTAAATTCTCACCATATTTTTCTAATATACTCTCTTTCACATTATCACCTTCCTAGTAATATAATTGTTACAACACTCCAACAAACAACCATTACACTAAGTAAGAATAATACACTTGCATATCCCCTAGATTCATCTTCCTTTTCCTTAGATTCATCTACCGGCAAATCATAATTTTCAATTACTACTGGCAATTTATTCTTCATAACAATTCCTCTAATTCTTTCTTTATCTTTTTATCATTTATTTCATTTATAATCTCTTTTAATTTTTCATCCTTCATGTATAACTTTAACTTATCTTCATATTCATAAAGTCTACTTACAACGCTTTTAATATTCTTATGTACTGCATTTCTGCTTTTATTAAGATTCTCACCTATCTCTGATAACGATAGATTATCAAAGTAATAAGCTTCAAAATAATCTCTTTGAACTTCCGTTAACAATTCACCATAATAGTCGTACAAAATAACTATCTTCTCTCTATCTTCCATTACAGTTCCTCACAAATCTTTAAATAATCCATATATATATTTTTCAACATCGAATGCTTCGATTTGATCTATACCTTCACCAAGTCCTACAAATTTAACTGGTATATTAACTTCTTCCTTGATAGCTAAAACAATACCACCTTTAGCAGTACCATCTAACTTTGTAAGAACTATTCCACTAATATCCGTAATTTCTTTAAATGATTTAGCTTGACTAATACCATTTTGTCCAGTCGTAGCATCTATTACTAACAATACCTCATGCGGTGCTTCTGGAATAACCTTCTTAATAACTCTATTAATTTTAGCTAATTCTTCCATCAAATTAGTCTTATTCTGAAGTCTTCCTGCCGTATCGATCATTACTAGATCGTAGTCTTCATCCTTTGCCTTAATCAAAGCATCATAAATAACTGAAGATGGATCTTTACTTTCTCCACTAACAACTGTACATCCAACTCTACTTCCCCATTCATTTATCTGTTCGATAGCTCCAGCTCTAAAAGTATCTCCAGCTACCATCATAACCTTTTTACCTTTATTCTTATATTGAGCAGCCATTTTACCAATTGTCGTAGTCTTACCAACACCATTTACTCCAACATAAAGAATAACCGTAGGTCCATTCTCCGTAAAATGTATTTTACTATCGATAATACTATTACCAACATACATTACAAATAATTCATCTACTATTATCTCTTTTAGCATATTGCTATCTGTAATCTTTTCACTCTTAACTCTATCTCTTAATCTATCTACAAAAGACATAACCGTATTGACACCAATATCAGCCATTATTAGTATGTTCTCTAACTCTTCAAAATAATCCTCTGAAATGTTTTTATACTTTTTAGATAAATTAGCTAACTGACTAACAAATTCTTCTCTACTCTTTTTAAGTCCAGTATCATAGTTTTTTACTTCCTCTACTACTTCCTTATTATTACCACTAAAAAGATTCTTAATCTTACTAAATAGTCCCATTATTTATCACCTTTATAATTATTACGAACATACGTTGTAAGTACATCGCGATTATTCTCAAGTTCCCCCAAGATAATCTTTTCTTCCAAATCGCTAAGAATAGTACTAATATATTTACCAGGCTCACGATTAAGTATCTTCTTAATATCTTCTCCACTAAGTAAAATATCTTTTGTACTAGTAATTGGCAAATTCTTATATATATTATTAATTATCTTGTAACTGACACCTTTAATACTACCAACTACTGTTGATATATAAAGACCATATCTATATATATTTATTTCATTTAATTCCTTATTTAATAATTCTCTAACTTTTCTAATTGTTTCTTTTTCTAATTTAGAAAAAGGATAATCATCACTAACATCAAGTTGACTCCATATACCAATAATATCATCACATAAAACAATATCTGATAAATTATTTAGTCCTAAATACTTACATAAATCAAATGATATAAGTAAATTTCTACCTATTTCCTTATTCCTAGAAGTAAGAATCTTATCTAATTCTTCACGTTTCCTAGATCCAGATAGACTCTTAAGTAAATATCCATATTTCTTAATAAAATATCCTGTTCTATCATCAATATCAAATTCTAGTAAAGAAGCAAATCTAATAGCTCTAAGTATTCTTAAACTATCTTCTTTTAATCTATGTCTAGGATTACCAACTGTTTTAATAACCCTATTATCTAAATCTTCTCTACCATTAAGTAGATCAATAAAATTACCATCCTTATCAATACATATCGTATTGATTGTAAAGTCTCTTCTAAGCAAATCTTTTTTTAAATCTGTAACATATTTAATCTTTATCGGTTTTCTATTTTTTTCATACTTAATATCAACCCTATAAGTAGTTACATCAAACTTTACATTCTTATATATTACCTTTACAGAACCATATCCAACATCACTAACTGCTTCCGTATCAAATATCTCCATTATTTCTTTTGGCTTTGCATTAGTACATATATCGATATCTAAAGTTTTAATACCGAGTAGATAATCCCTCGGATATCCCCCAACAATGTATGCTTCATATCCATTTTCATGAAATATGTTAAGCACATTAAGCGCTTTATTATACATACAACCACCCACTATAATTTTACTAAATTTATATTAAAAAGTCCATATTTATAACAAAAAATACACAAACTTAACACATAAAAAACATAACTATTTCTAGTTATGTTTATTTTAAAACAACCTAAGTACATCATTAAATGTTACATATATTAAAAGTAACATTATAAGTGCAAAGCCTATCGTATGAATAATATTTTCTACTTTCTTAGAAACAGGTTTCTTAAATACCTTTTCAATAATTAGGAATAATATTCTTCCACCATCAAATGCTGGGAACGGAAGTAAATTAATAAGTCCTACATTTATAGATAAATAAGCAATCAAATAAAGTATTGACTCTAATCCCAATCTAGATTGTTGATCGATTACTTGATATATTCCTACAGGACCAGATAATTGATTTACACCAACTTTACCAGTAAATAAATATTTAAGTGTATCTACCATACTACCAAATAAAGATCCTGTCTTATTAAACGCATAACTAATTGATTTACCAAAACCATATTCTTTTTCATATCTCGTAGCTATACCAAATTTATAACTAGTATTTCCCGCTTCATCCACAACTTTCATTGGTGTTATATCATACGTAACAATTTCACCATTAACTTTTTCTAGTTTAAAGGTAATTGTTTCACCAGTACTAGTCTGTAATTTTATCAACGCTTGATCCCAATTCTTAATTTTCTTACCATCAAGTTCAAGCAATAAATCACCACTACGGACACCTGCCGTATATGCTGGATATCCAACACTCACATCTCCCACATAAGGTTTCATTGATACAGCACCATATATAAGTGCACTGACAAATAAAATTAAAAATGCTAATAAGAAATTATTAAAAGGTCCAGCAAAAAGTACTAAAAATCTTTGAATAAAATTCTTATTACACATTTGCCTATCCTTAGGTATTTTCTTATCTTCAACATCCTCACCAGCTATCATTACATAGCCGCCAAGAGGAATCATTCTAACACAGAATTCAGTCTCTGCATTTTTCTTCTTTCTACCAAAGATCTTCTTTCCAAATCCTAAAGAAAATTCATATACATAAATATTTGCTAACTTAGCAAAAATAAAATGTCCAAATTCATGTATTGCTACGATTACACCAAGTATTAAAACAAACCATAAAAGTGATACTATATTCATATATTCCTCCTAAAATAATGCTAATATTAAAGATAAACCAAGTGATACATATATCACACTATCAAATCTATCTAATATTCCACCATGTCCTGGTATTAAATTTGAATAATCTTTCTTATCAAAATATCTTTTAATACTACTGAAAACCAAATCACCAAATTCTGAAATAACTGTCAAAAATAGTGATAACATAATCGTATCAAATATACTAACTCCACCAATGATGTTGTAATAATATACACTACCAATAAATGTTCCCATAGCTGTTCCAATAATTGTACCTTCGATAGTCTTCTTAGGTGAAATCGTTGTAAGTTTATGTCTACCTATTAAACTACCTCCAAGATAAGCATATGTATCAGTAATGAAAGCAATTACAAAGATAAATATACATTTAAGCACACTTGTATCACGTAAATATACAATATTCTGAAAAGCAAGTCCTAAAAAGTATACTATTCCCATTACATACATTGCATCTACAATATTATATTTCTTACTATCATTATAAAGTACTATTGGTATACTAAGTGACATAAGCGGTAACAAAATAGTTACCTTCATATCAAGAATATAAAAAGTATTATTTAAAGTTATTAGAAGTAAACATGCATAACTAATAAGTTTTATTACTTTTAAATCCTTTCCCTTTGTTCCAAACTTAATTTCAAAAAATTCATTAAATCCTAATACTGAAATAACTAACATTAAAATTCCAAATACTCTACTACTTACTATCATTGCTCCTACAAGTACAATAAGTAAGATAATGGCACTAAATGTTCTTTGTTTCATATTCCACCACCATTCTAAATTAATTATACTAAAAAAAAAGAGTTTATACAACTAAATTACCCTCTTTTACACTATCATTACACTTATTTCCCCAATAGTCTATCAATTTATCATCCCTATATATTGAAACTATTTCGCATTGCTTATTACATTTCAAACAACTATGTATTTTCGTATCCATTTTATAATTACATATATTAAAATCAAATTCCTTGTATTTCCCCTCTTTCTTAGCTAGTATTGCTATTCCTAAAGCTCCCATTATATGTGAATTTCTATTCACAATAACATGGTAGTCTAACATTTTTTCTATTTCATTAACTACTACCTTATTTCTACTGACACCACCACAAAACATAATCGGTCCATTGTTTATCATATCCTTAAAACTATTTACATATCCCCTAGCTATTCCTAAAGATATATTTCTAAGAACATCCTCTTTTTTATATCCTGATTGCATTTTATTAGATAAATCATTTTCTAAAAACATCATACATTTTGGTAATGCATCTATTCTACTTTTACCTTTCATAGCCATATCATTAACATCTTTAATATCGATGCCAAACATCCTCGTAAAATAATTAACATATGATCCTGATACATATTTACATATTGCATAATCTTTAATAATTCCATCTTCTAATATAATAGCTTTTGAATCTTCTCCACCTATTTCCATAATTGTTCTAACATTAGGATATAATTTCACACACCCCTCTACTAAAGAAGTAATTTCATTCCTAATAGTATTTGCTGATAATAATGAACCAACTAATTTTCTAGCTGACCCCGTCACCCCCAAAGAAATTACCCTATACTTATTTAAATCTATTTCTTTCTCCATATCTTTTATTACTTTCTTAGCCGCCTTCACTGGTTCCCCTAAAGTTTCTATATATGAACTAGCTAAGATATTCGCTTTATCATCTATGATAATTCCTTTCGTATATATTACTCCCACATCTAACCCCATATAAAGATTATTCATTTTACATCACCAAATAAATTATATTCCTTAAAACATGCAAAAAATGTCAAAAAAAAGAAAGCTATGCTTTCCTTTCTTCTAACCAATTCTCACCATCGACTATTCTTGCTGTTAGCATTGCCGCTGGACTGTCTCCAACAACGTTTAGTACTGTCGCTGGTGCATCGATAATCGTCGCAATAATTGTAAGTATTGGTAGTGCTCCCACCGGATACCCTAATAATGTTATAATTAACATTTCAGATATTGTTCCTCCACCAATAGGTACAGCAGTTACCAGTAATGTGGCTATAAGAGCTATTAATGATATTTTTAATATTGATACATTTCCATTAAATAAATATACCAAGAACATTATTTTAAATACGCTACCAATAACTGAACCATCCTTATGAAAACTTGTTCCAAGTGAAACAGTCGTCTCAGTTATATCATCAGGAACTCCAACCCTCTTTGTACATTCAATATTGACTGGCATTGTGGCTGCTGATGAACATGTTGCTAAAGCGGTAAGCGTTGATGGAATAATATTTGACCAAAACCTTTTTACCCCTAAAGAACCTGCACTAATGTATGCATATACCGTATATACTCCAAAATAACATACTAAAGATGCTAATAAATATACTAAAAAGGTATTTAAATATCCAATCGCTATACTGCTTCCAAATGTTCCTACCATTGCTGCAAAATAACATCCCAGTCCAATTGGCGCATAATACATAATTATCTTTATTACATTCATCAGTACTTCCGTAGCAGATTCTATAAATTCATACAATGGTTTTGCTTTTTCTCTAGCCATCGACATTGCCAATCCACTAATTATTGAAACAACTATTAAAGCTATCATATTATCTCTTGACAGTAGCTTATTAAAGTCATTAACCGATACCATTTCTACAGTTCTTTCTAATAAGTTTAATTCACCACTTACTTCTTCTCCAACTTCTAAACTTTCTCTAATCATTTCCCCGTTTTCTACATCAACTAGTCTAAACGAATAAGTACTGATAATACCTATTAGAACTGCTACCACTGAAGTTATTAAAAACATTATAAATGTACTGATTAATATTTTACCAATCCTTTTTGGTTGTTTCATTCTATATATTGATCCTGTAATTGTTAAAAATATTAAAGGCACAATAATTACAAGTAACATATTTAAAAATAAATCTCCAAAAGGACTTAACACTCTTGCCTTTTCTCCCAAAATAAGTCCAACTATTCCACCAAGAATAACTGCTCCAAGCAATATAATAATATGCTTATATTCTTTTTTCATAATACTCCCTTCATGATATTATATTGGTGTCTTTTTACTTTATTACAAAAAAAGAAAAAAGAGTAAAACTCTTTTATGAACACTCTGTTCCCACAAATTCATAACCATTTGCTGTCAAATTAACCTTATCTGTATTCTTTTTTAATTTATTTATCTTATTATCTCCATCGATATATCCTTCATCTATTAGTGTAGCTAATGTAACACTAGTTTTATCATCATTTAAAGAAAAATATATTTTAGCAGAATTCTTAACGATAGCTATTTGTTCAAGACATTCTCTTGTATCTCTCCTTTTAAGTGAAGAAGAAACATTGACAACCGCTACAATTGATATACTAGCAAGTATTACTACTACTGCTAATAGTTCTACTAATGTAAATCCCTTATTATTCATATTTACACCTCTACTATCTAATAGTATCATATTTTATCACATAAGTAAACGCTGTTTTTCATATATTTTAATGGTGATAATATGAAAATAATTAAACTAATCGGCCTTCTTACATTATTCTGTGTCACATTTATTTTCACTGAAAAAGTAATGACTATTACTATGGAACAAGATAGTATTATGATAAAAATAAAAGAAATATCCGAAAAATTAAAATATGATGCCATAGATGCTTCTATTGCCAGTGATACCATTATCCCCGGAAGAACTGGAAGTTATATCGATACAGAAAGCAGCTATAAAGCTATGAAAAAAATTGGTTACTTTGATGAATCACTACTTGTATATAAAAAGATATATCCTGAAGTATCTATCTATAATAATTACGGAAAATATATTATTAGTGGTAATAATAAAAATAAAGAAGTCTCTATTATAACTATCATCAATAACTCTAACACCCTAAATAATATCAAAACATTAATGAATAAATATCATGTTCCTATAAATATATTTATGGATAGTGAATATCTAAATAATAATATTGATATCCTTAGTACCCTTAATACCGAAATATATAACTATGGAAATAATGGTAAATATACCAGAGAAAATCTAATTATTAATAACAATATTATCAATAATAAAACTAATAATCCATCTAATATATGCTTGTTTATTAATAAAGATCCCATATCATTAAATAGCTGTAGCGATATAAAAATGTTCTCCCTTATCCCTAAAAAAATAACTTCCTATAGCATTATCGATAACTTATCTAGTGGTGGTATCTATCTATCTGATAACACTAAAGATTTAGATACAATCATCTCATACATCCTCAGTAAAGGTTATAATATTGTAAATCTATCTACGATCATATCCGAATAATTTTTACTCATAGTTTACATCTTTCCTTGATTTTACTCCCATTTTTCTCTATAATAACTATTGAAAGTCGTGATATTATGAAGTTATGTGAAGTAGATAAAAGCAAATTGGCACCAATGATGGCCCACTATGTAAACCTAAAAGAAAAAAATATGGATACCATCATTCTCTATCGTTTAGGTGACTTTTACGAAATGTTTTTCGAAGATGCTGAATTAGTTAGTCACGAATTAGAACTGACTCTAACAGGTAGAAATGCTGGATTAGATGAAAGAGTTCCCATGTGTGGTGTTCCTTATCATGCGGTCGATATCTACATTGATAAATTAATCAAAAAAGGATATAAAGTAGCTATCTGTGAACAACTTGAAGATCCTAAAACAGCTAAAGGTATCGTCGACAGAGATATAACTGAAGTAATATCATCTGGTTCAGTCGTCGGAGCTAACTCCTTAAATGAAAAAGAAAATAACTATATTGCTAGCTTATATTCACTAGAATACTGCTATATCCTAACATATAGTGATATTACAACTGGTGAAATATATTCTGAAGCATTAGAACCAGATAATGATATCATTATTAACAAAATACTTTTCTTAGGTATCAAAGAATTAATTGTCAACAATAATATCAATAAAGACTTAATATCAATACTTAAAAATACATATAAATTACCAATAACCTATACTGATAATCTATATGAAGAAGACACCTACAAATACATATATGAAGATATTACTGATAGTAGATATCATATTGGTATCAAACACTTAATATACTATCTAATCAATAATTTAAGAAGAAATATTACTCACTTCCAAAAAGTAGTAATTAGAAAAAATAATGAATACTTAAAAATGGATGTTCATACAAAAAGAAATCTTGAACTTACTGAAAGTATCCGTAACAAAGAAAAAATGTATTCCTTATTATGGCTTTTAGATGAAACTAAAACAGCTATGGGAGGAAGATTATTGAAATCATGGATTGAAAATCCATTAAAAGATAAAGAAGAAATAGAAAAAAGATATACCCTTGTCGGTACTCTTCTAGATGAATTCATTCTAAGTGAAGAGCTACGTAGATATCTATATGAAGTATATGACTTAGAAAGATTATGTGGAAGAATAGCCTTAGGTACTGCTAACGCTAAAGATCTTCTTCAACTAAAAGAATCTTTAAAACTATTGCCAAATATTAACGAAATATCTAAAAAAATAAAATATAAAGAATTTCCTGATGTAAGTGATTTATATAATTTACTAGAAAGTTCTATCTATGAAGAACCTCCTGCTACCCTAAAAGAAGGATATCTAATCAAAACCGGTTATAACAAAGAATTAGATGAATTAAAAGATCTTCGTAGTGGTGGTAAAGAATTTATAAGTAACTATGAAGCCGAAGAAAGAGAAAGAACAGGTATCAAAAATCTAAAAGTTGGCTTTAATAAAGTATTTGGTTACTATATAGAAATATCTAAAGGTAATCTTTCACTTATCAAAGATGGATTTGGTTATATCAGAAAACAAACTCTAACCAATTGTGAAAGATTTATAAATCCCATCTTAAAAGAAAAAGAAGATTTAGTATTATCTGCTGAAGAAAAAATAATAAATCTAGAATATGAATTATTTGTTTCCATTAGAGATAAATGTAAAGAATATATTCATACTATTCAAGATATTGCTAAAATGGTTAGTGTTCTAGACGTCTTATCATCTTTTGCTCTCGTATCAGAAAAATACAATTTTACAAGACCTACCCTAACTGATAAACATAATGTAAATATTCTTGAAGCTAGACATCCAGTCGTAGAAAAAGTAATTAAAGAAGATTATATTCCTAACGATATCGTTATGGATGAAAAAACATCTATCTTACTTATTACTGGTCCTAACATGGCTGGTAAATCAACATATATGCGTACTCTTGGAATAATTGTTATAATGGCTCAAATTGGTTCATATGTTCCAGCTAAAAAAGCCACTCTTCCAATCTTTGATAAAATATTTACTCGTATCGGAGCAAGTGATGATCTTGTCAGTGGTGAATCAACATTTATGGTCGAAATGACCGAAGCTGCTGATGCTATTAAAAATGCTACCCCTGATAGTTTAATTCTATTTGATGAATTAGGTAGAGGTACTGCTACGTTTGATGGTATGAGCCTAGCTCAAGCTATTCTCGAATATATCAATAATAAAATAGCTTGTAAGACATTGTTTTCTACTCACTATCATGAACTTACTGATCTAGAAAATACTCTAGATAAACTAAAGAATAAACACGTCAGTGCTGAAGAAAAAGATGGTAAAATAACATTCTTACATAAAGTAAAAGATGGTAGTGTCGATAAAAGTTATGGTATCAATGTTGCCAAATTAGCTAACCTACCAAAAGAAGTTACTGATAGAGCTACTGAAATACTAAATGTTTATGAAAGTAAAGAAAAGAAAAGAGACGTTATTATTCAAACTACTCTTCCACTAGACTTTAAAGATGAAAAAAGTGAAGTCGAAGAAAAAATAAAAGAATTAAACGTCTTAGAATTAACCCCAATGGAAGCTATTAATGTCTTATATGAACTTAAGAATAAAATAAAGTCTTAATTGACTTTATTTTTTTATTTATGTTATAATTTTCTTGGTGGTTAAAATGTATGACATCATAATTGTCGGAGCCGGTCCTGCCGGACTATTTGCTGCTTATAAATTAATAAGCGAAAACAAAAAATTAAAGATTGCTATTTTAGATCGTGGTAACGCTGTCAAAACAAGAGTATGTCCTATGAATAAACTAGGTATTCCTTGTCAAAACTGTAATCCATGTAATATCCTATCAGGATATGGTGGCGCAGGAACATTCTCTGATGGTAAACTAAATTATATTCATAAATTAGGTAAATCAGATTTAACTAAATATATGTCAGAATCACAAGCTATGAAATTAATAGATGAGACTGAAGAAATATTTAATAGTTTTAAAATGGATGCTGAAGTATATCCATCTAATATGGATGAAGCTAAAGCAATTCAAAAAGAAGTTGCTATTGCCGGAGCTAAATTATTAATCATTAAACAAAAACATTTAGGTTCTGATCATTTACCTGAATATATTGATGGTATTTGTGATTACTTAAAAGAAAAAGGCGTAACTCTAGTTGACAAGTGTGATGTTTTAGATATAAATACCAAAGATAAATTAAATCACGAAGTAATATGCAATTTAAAAGGTAAAGAAAAAGTATATACTGCTAAAGAAGTAATCGTTGCTCCTGGTAGAACTGGAGCTAAATGGGTTCAAGAATTTGCTGATAAATATAAAATTCCATATAACTCTCAATCAATTGAAATTGGTGTTAGAATCGAAGTAAGAAAAGATATTATGGAAGACTTGACTAATATTATTTATGATCCAACAATATTTATTAAGACTAAGACATATGGTGATGAAATAAGAACCTTCTGTACTAATCCAGGCGGATTTGTTACTAAAGAAAATTATTATGGTTATATCTGTGTCAATGGGCATGCCCTAAAAGAAACTAAATCAAATAATACTAACTTTGCATTTATTTCTAAAATAAATTTAACAGAACCAGTTACTAATACAAGATTATATGGTGAATCTATTGCTAGAATAGCTAACGTTCTAGGCGATGGTAAACCAATCATTCAAAGTTTGAAAGATCTTCGTGGTGGAAGACGTAGTGAATGGCATAGAATTGATAAAGGTTTCATTGAACCAACATTAAAAGATTGTGTCGCTGGAGACTTAGCATTAGTAATGCCACATCGTATTATCACTAATATCTTGGAAGGATTAGAAACACTAGATAAAATAATTCCTGGTGTCAATAATGATGATACATTATTATATGGTCCAGAAATAAAATTCTTCTCAAACGAAATAGAAACAGATAATAATTTCAAACTAAAAGATGATAACGTATACTTTATCGGTGATGGAGCTGGTAAAGCAGGTAATATTGTTACTGCTGCTGCCACTGGTTTAGTAGCTGCTAAAGACATTCTAAAAAAGTACGAATAGTACTTTTTTTCTTGCATTTATAACACTTTTTTGTTATTATTTTATTAGAGTAAAGAGGTGGCAGTATGATTAAATTCATTATTCTTACATTTATTGGTTTTTACTTACTTATCAAGGGTTCTGATTTATTCGTAGATGGTATTTCATCATTTGCCCATAACATCAAAGTACCAAAACTAATTGTTTCGTTAACTGTCGTTGCCTTTGGTACAAGCACACCCGAATTATTCATTTCATTTAAAAGCTTATTAAATGGCAATAATGATATAGTCATGGCTAATGTCGTTGGTTCAACAATTGTTAATACAATGTTAGTAATTGGTGTAGCTGCCATGGTCAAATCAATGAAAATAAAAAGTGAAACAGTAAAAAAACAATTACCCCTTCACTTATTACTTATAACAATATTTGCTATATTGTTCTTAGATGGACCATTTAATGGTACTGAAAATGCTATTTCTAGAAGTGATGCCCTAATCATGTTCTTATTGTTTGGATATTTTGTATACTATACATATAAATATGCCAAAGAACAACAAAGTAAAAATATTTTTAAATTATTCTTAGAAAAAGAAAAACCAAAATGGAATCTTTCTAAATCAATATTCTATTCATTATTAGGTTTAGCATTTATTGCTATTGGTAGTGAACTTGCTGTTACTAACTGTGTCAACATTGCCGAAGCAATGCATGTAAGTCAAAAGATTATTACAATGGTTATTCTAGTAGTTGGTACATCTACTCCAGAATTAATTATGGCTGTAACTGCTGTTAAGAAAGATGAATTTGATATTATTATTGGTAATATCGTTGGTACAAATATCTTTAATATTGGTTTTGTATTAACCTTACCAGTCTTAATATTTGGTGGATTTAGTACTCCAAGCTTTAATTCATATGATATGATAATAATGATAATTGCAGGACTTCTTATCTATATCTTTGCTAAAGATGATAAAAAGATTGATAAAACAGAAGGTCTAATCATGATAACAATCTTTATTATCTATTATGCATATCTTATATTAGTATAAAAAAAGCGTTTAAAACGCTTTTTTATTTTACAAACAACTACTATTATCTGGATTATATGTTTTACCTAAATAATTGACATATACTTCTATTTTAGCTTCACTAGCCTTACGCCAATTACCTTCATTCCAATACCAAATAAATTCATTCTTATTACTCATATATGATCCTTCATATATAATTGATTTAACATTAAATATCTGATATGGAATTCTATTCATTGCATAATTATCTTTAAAAGTATACATTTCTCCATTTAATTTAGAATATGCTATTTCCGTATCATAATCTTTAGCATAAAACCTTTTATGACTTTCTGTTAAATTATAGATACTATTCCATTTATTAACTATTGCTAACTCATTAGCTAAATCTTTTATCTGTCCTCCGATTAATACCTCATATCCAGAAAAATAATTATTGCCAATTGAATTATGATGATTACTGTATACCACTCTTGATACCACTCCGTAGTGTCCTACCTCATATGCTGTTCTATGCAGTCTACTCAAACTACTAGGTCCAAAATCATCACCATAATAGTCTCCTTCTCTAGTCATATAAACACTAAGTCCATGCGCTTCATATCTACATTTTTCATATAAAGAAACTGTTAAATTCATTTCTTTTTCCTGAATGTATGCATTGACTGCCCCACTATCTGATCCTCCATGTCCTGGATTTATTAAAACATCGTATGTGTATCCGTGATTACTAACATTTATACTTACTTCATCACTACCATTATAGCTAAAACTAACTAGTTTACTTCCTACTTTTCCTCTAGCCAGTCTCTCTATAATATTCATCTTATTGAGAAGTGCTTCTTCGTTTACAAACATTTTATAATCACCATTAGCAACATCCCCAAAAGATAAATTTATCGTATATTTATTATCACTAACCGTAATTGGAAATTCATAAGTACTATCTCCTACCAAAACAATTTTATTTTCTTCAAGAGGTTCCTTTACATATCCTTCTAAATAAACATTATCTCCCGTAAACTTATTTACTTTAATTGTATTTTCATAAGAAGTTTCAACAACCTTTGGTATTGATACCTTAGGTTCTTCTTTTACTACCGCTACAACTACATTAGGTTTTTTAACCGTTACTTCTCTCGTTACTTCAGCTTCATTACCTGATGAATCACTAGTCTTATAAGTAAGTGTATATACCCCAGCTTTACTAGTATCTACTTCTCCAGATACCGTTACTTCTAATTCTTCCATAGAATTATCTGTAACTTCATAACCGGGTTCTTCATATTCTTCTCCAACTAGAATAGTTACCTTATCACCATTAAGTGTAATAACAGGACTAGTCTTATCGACAATACTTACTTCTTTTTCTTCTTCATATCGCTTATTATTATAAATAATATAGTATTTAAGAATATATGTTCCAACTTTTGTAAGATCAAAATTACTCTTATCAATCTCTAAAAGTTTTCCCATATCTTCACCATTTACCACAACACTTGCCTCAGGCAAAATATACGCTGTAGAATTAACTTCTATTTCCTTTACTACATCATCAAAGAAAACAAATTCTACTTCAACATTATTCTTTTTATTGAGTAACATAAAACCAGCAATACCTAAAATAGATACTACCAAAACGATTATAACTACTAATATAATTGTTTTTTTACTTCTCATATGTTACTCCTAATTTCTTATTTATATTCTACAAGTTCAGATATTTTCTTTCTAATATTATGGAATGGACTAGGTGGACACAACTTAGACTTATATCCAAGTGGCATTACTACCAAAGGAATTAAATTATCTGGTATATTAAATTCTTCTCTAAGAATGTCTTCATGAAATAAACCTATCCATATATTATCGACTCCTAAATTCGTAGCCTCTAATATCATATGCGTACTAACGATAGATGCATCCATCTCATAACTAGAATAATTTTCCCTACTATAAGCTTTTTCCTTATCTCCACATATAATTAGTACAGTTCCAGCACCAAATCTTCCGTGCGTAGCCTTATCTAACTTTTTAATACCCTCTTCACTTCTAACTACATATATTTTTACGGGTTGTAAGTTTTTAGCAGTTGGCGCTAATCTTCCTGCTTCAAGTATCTTTTCTATTTTCTCATCTTCAACAGGTTTACTACTAAAAAGCCTTGTTGCCTTTCTCTCACGAATAACTTTCTCAAATTCCATACAATCACCTATTTTAATTATAACACAAAAACTCTAATTATCTCTAATTAAAGTTTTTTCTAGTAATAAAACCATTAAATACATCAAATATGAAACAATAATTAAAAGTAAAATACCTGCAAACACTAAATTTAAATTAAATACCTGTGATCCATAATTAATTAAATATCCAATTCCCTGTTTAGATACTAAAAACTCACCCATAATAACACCCACCATACTCATACCAACATTTATCTTTAAACTACTTATAATGACATGATAATTGTAAGGTATTATTAAATATTTAAGTATCCTATATTTACTTGCTTGAAAACTATTCATTAGTTTTATCATATTCTTATCTGTATTAACAAATCCACTATATACATTAGTAATAGTAATAATTAATGATATAAGTAGTGCCATTACAATAATCGATTTAATATTAGCTCCACTAAGTATTATAATTACAGGACCTAATGCTACCTTAGGTAAACTATTTATCACTGTTAAATATGGGTCCATTACCCTATATAAAAATTTACTATACCAAAGAATAATTGCAATAATTGTACCTAATAGTGTTGCTAACACAAAACTAATAATCGTTTCATATATTGTTATCCATATATGATTAAATAAATTATTAGTTTGATATAAAGATATAATCGTTTTAATTATCTTAGATGGTGATGAATATATAAAAGAATTAATTATATTATGACTAGATAAATATTCCCATAGTATTACTATCAATAATAAAATAATTATTCTAGTAACATGTACTAATATATTATTTTTCTTAATATTAGATAGATATTTCCTATATTCACTATTCATATCCATCTATCTCTTTCCATACCATATCATAATAAGTACTAAATTCTTTATTCATTCTATTTTGAAAAGGAGTTCCCTTTTTATCCCATTTAATATTAAATATCTTTTTTATTTTACCAGGTCTCTCACTTAAAACGACAATCCTATCAGCAAGAGAACAAGCCTCTCCAATATCATGAGTAATCATAATAACTGTTTTATTTTCTTCCTTAATTATTTCATATACATCATCACATACCTTTAATCTAGTCTGATAATCTAAAGCTGAAAAAGGTTCATCCAGTAAAAGAATATCTGGCTTCATCGCTAACGTCCTAATTAGTGCTACTCTCTGTCTCATACCACCCGATAATTCTTTCGGATAACTATTAATAAATTCTGATAATCCATATGTCTTAAGTAATTTCTTAACATAATTAATATTTTCCTTAGTAAGATCATTCTTAATTTTAAGTCCTAATAATGCATTATCTAAAATAGTTAACCATGGAAATAAAGAATCACTCTGTAACATATATCCAATTCTAATATCTTTATTACCCCTAATTACTCCACTACTTTCCTTATCAATGCCACCAATAATATTTAGAAGTGTGCTCTTACCACATCCTGATGGACCTACGATTACCAAAAATTCTCCTGGATATATATTCATTGATATATCAAGTAATGCTGTAGTCTCCTTATCCTTACTATAATAATTCTTAGAAATATTTTCTATTTCTAAAATACTATTCATAATCCTTAAAAAATTCTTTATATATTAACTTATCATAAGGAGCATAATCATCTAATTCACCACTTGCAATAATAATATCTTGAATATGTTTCCATTCTTCTTCACTAATACTTATATTCTCTTTCCAAGCATTACCATCTCTATATCTTTTAACTATCTTTTCCATATCACTTAAACTTGTATCTGGAAAATAATCTATAAGTAATTTAGCAATTTCTTCATCATTATGACTATAAACATATTTAAGGCCCTTATCAACTGCCTTAGTAAATGACTCAATTACATCTTTATTATTCATAATATAACTACGTCTAGCATTATATGCCGTATATGGAACATTACCGCCTAAGTCTCCCACATAAGCTACCACATAACCAAGTCCTTGTCTTTCTACTGATGTAGCATTTGGTTCAAACAAGGTAACAAAGTCTCCATTACCTGAAATAAAAGCTCCCTCCATTGCTGGAAATGCTACCGATGTATCGATATGTAAATCCTTTTTAGGATCTATTCCATGTTCTCTAAGAGCCCATTCGAATGTCATTTCAGGCATACCACCGACTCTTCCTCCAATGACAGTCTTACCTCTTAAATCATCTAATG
>JAEEGL014334295.1_pt1 | contig 50953 bp, 45 predicted proteins | sample 9134231 | NCBI WGS metagenome assembly JAEEGL01 (sample SAMN16246548, study PRJNA631951) | gut metagenome | biome: gut microbiome; feature: rumen; material: fiber-attached | host: Bos | place: Iran: Karaj | collected 2018-10 | reverse complement strand
GTTGAATTTGTTTTAGAAACTGGAAGAACTCACCAAATAAGACTTCATTCAGCATCAATTGGACATCCAATAGTTGGTGATAATCTTTATGGCAATTATGAAGGCGATAATCTTAATCTAGAAAGCTATTATGTTGAATTTTATAATGAATTTAAAAAAGAAAAAATAATATGTAAGTTGGATGATTATACAATTTAACATAATTTAAAAAAGATGTATAATTATAATGTTTGGAGGCTCTTATGCTAAAACATTTGTGGATGAAGTTAAAGGAAGCATTAATTTCGGTTGTTCCAGTATGCTTAATTGTTACAATTTTATATTTTACCCCAATTGTTAATTTAACACCTGATGAATTAGGTGTTTTTATTGTTTCATCAATATTTTTAATTTTAGGTATTGGTTTGTTTAATTTAGGTGCTGATATGGCTATGAGTGTTATGGGTGAGCATGTTGGTTCAGCATTAATTAAATCTAAAAAGCCTATAGTCATAGTATCAGTATTATTTTTACTTGGTTTGTTTATAACTATTGCAGAACCTGATTTACAGGTTTTAGCTGGACAGGTAAGCGAAGTATTAAATTCTACTTTATTAATTGTTTTTGTTGGTTTAGGAGTAGGCTTGTTTTTAGTAATTGCAGTGTTAAAAATAATCTTTAAAAAGGATTTAACAATGCTAATTATTTTCTTTTATATGATGATGTTTGCCATAACAGCGTTAGTATTAGAAAAAGGTAATGGTGCATTTTTAGCATTAGCATTTGATTCTGGCGGTGTTACAACTGGACCTATAACTGTTCCATTTATCATGGCTTTGGGCTTGGGTATAGCATCAACAGTAGGTGGTAGAAATTCTAAAGAGAATTCATTCGGCTTAGTAGCCCTTTGTTCTATAGGCCCAATTATTGCAGTATTAATTTTAGGTTTAACTATAAATAAGGATAATTTAGTTGGTGCTGAATTATTTGATTTAACAAATTATAATCTACCTGAAAATGTAGCTAAAGGATTCTTTAAAACACTTCTTGAAACAATAAGAAGCGTTTCAGTTGCCTTAGGACTTGTAGTTGTATTCTTTATTATAATTGATGTTGTATTAATTCATTTACCTAAGAATAAATTAAAACAAATAGCTTTTGGTATTTTATATACATTTATAGGTCTTGTTATATTCCTATCTGCAGCTGAATTTGGCTTCTTGACAATCGGCTTTAAAATGGGTGTTCAAATGACTGAATTTAATAAATATATAACAACAATATTTGGCCTTATCATAGGTATGGTTGTTGTTTTGGCTGAGCCTGCAATACACGTTTTAACTAAGCAGGTTGAAGAAGTAACAATGGGTGGTGTTACTAAAAAGGAAATGCTTGTTGCCTTATCTATTGGCGTAGGTATAGCAATATTACTTTCAGTTATTAGAATATTATTTGATTTTTCAATTTTATATTATTTAATTCCTGGTTATTTGATTTCTTTAGGCTTATCATTTTTTGTACCTAAGGTATATACATCAATTGCCTTTGACTCAGGTGGCGTTGCATCAGGTCCTTTAACATCAAGCTTCATTTTACCTTTTGCTATTGGTGTATGCTCAGTTATAAATGAAAACAATTTATTAAATGATGCCTTTGGTGTTGTGCGGATGGTAGCATTAATTCCTTTAATATCTATTCAATTTTTAGGCTTTAGATCTGAAATGAGTAGAAAGCTTAGAAGAAAGAATAGATTAAAGAAGATTCAAAATTCTGAAAATGATGAACAAATTATTAATTTTATGTAGGTTATTAATATGGCTAATATAAAGAAAAAGAAGAATGCTTCTAATAACTTAGAGGCTCCTAGAAAACTTAAAATTTTAATAACTATAATTAATAGAACTAAAACTGATTTTTATTTATCGGCCTTAGAAGGATATGATGTTAATATGCAAACTGTTTTATATGGTAGAGGTACAGCACCAACTGAAATTGCTCATATGCTAGGCTTGGTTGATGATAAGAAGGCTGTAATATTATCAGTTGTATCTGAGGATAAAATAAATGAGATTTTAGCACGGTATGAAGATAAATTTTTTAAGACTAAAAATGGTAGAGGTATTGCATTTACTATTCCAATTTCATCAGTAATTGGAGTTGCAGTCTATAGATTTTTAGCTAATTTGGAGGGGTAATATGGCAAAAGCGAAATTTGAATTAATAGTTACAATAGTTAATCAAGGTTTTGCAGATTCAGTAATGGATGCTGCTAGAGCTTGTGGTGCAAAAGGCGGAACTATTCTTAATGCCAGAGGTACAGCAAGACAGGAAGCTGAAAATAAATTTGATATTTTAATTCACCCTGAAAAGGAAATTGTTTTGATACTTGCTAGAACTGATATTAAAGATGCAATACTGCATGCTATTTATAAAGAGGTTGGCCTAGATACTCCAGGCCAAGGTATTGCTTTTTCAACACCAGTAGATGATACAATTGGAGTTGATAATAAAAAAATAGCTAAGGTTTTAGCTAAAACAGAAGTTAAAGAAGAAGTAGAACAAACACCAAATGTTGAGGCTAAACAATCTTGACTTTAAGAGCATAAAGTAGTTAAATATTTATGGAAAAATTAATTAATAAATTAATTTAAAATTTTTGGAGGAAAAAGAAAAAATGGGAATGTTTGATAAATTACTTGCTAATTTAAAGGCATCAAGAAAAACTATTGTATTTACAGAAGGAACTGACGAAAGAATTCTTTCAGCTACAGACAAGCTATTAAAGGAAGATTTAATGGATGTAATCCTTTGTGGAAATGTAGAAGCTGTTAAGGCTGCTGCAAAAAATGGAGGCTTTGATGTAGCTAAAGCTACTATATTAGATCCAGCTACTTATGAAGGTATGGATGAAATGGTTAACCTTATGGTTGAATTAAGAAAGGGTAAGATGACTCCTGAAGAATGTAAGGCTAACTTATTAAAATCAAATTATTTTGGTACTATGCTAGTTAAGATGGGTAAGGCATCTGCATTACTTGGTGGTGCTACTTATTCAACAGCTGATACAGTAAGACCAGCATTACAATTAGTAAAGACTAAGAAGGGTGCTAACCTAGTTTCATCTTCATTTATCTTATTCAGAGAAAAAGATGGAAAAGAAGAAAGAATTGCTATGGGTGACTGCGCAATCAATATTTCTTATGAGGATACAGTTGATAAGGTAACTGGTGAAGTTAAGGTTTCAGCTGCTCAAAAGCTTGCTGAGGTTGCAGTAGAAACTGCTAAGACAGCTGCTTACTTCGGAATTGATCCAAAGGTTGCAGTATTAAGCTTCTCAACTTATGGTTCTGGTAAGGGTGGTACAGTTGAATTATCACATAACGCTGTAATTGAAGCTAAGAAGTTAAATCCAGAATTAGTTATCGATGGTGAATTCCAATTCGATGCTGCTGTATCTCCAGTTGTTGCTAAGACTAAATGTCCAACATCTCCAGTTGCAGGTCAAGCTAATACATTTATTTTCCCACTAATCGAAGCTGGTAACATTGGTTATAAGATTGCTCAACGTTTAGGTGGATATGCTGCATATGGTCCAATTCTACAAGGATTAAATGCTCCAATTAATGACTTATCTCGTGGTTGTGATGCTGATGAAGTTTACAAGATGGCTATCATAACTGCAGGTATGGCTGAATAATTTTAAATTATTGATATTAAACCTCCAAACGTTATTTCATTTGGAGGTTTATTTTTTTAGGTGTTATTATGATAAAAAACGTTATTTTTGACTTTTATGGGACCTTGGTAGATATTTCATCGGATGAATCTAAAGAAGGCTTTTTTGAGACTGTAGAAGCATTATTTAAAGAGAAAAAGGATTTTAATGGTAAATTAAAAGAAATATATATTTCTAAATGTGAAGAAAAACAAAAGGAAATAGAAGAAATAGAGCTTTTAGACGTTTTTAAGGAAATATATGAAGTAGATGATGAAGAAGCTTATAAAATAGCTTTTACATTTAGATTATTATCATTAAATAAAATAAAATTATATAAGGGTGTAGAAAAACTATTAAAATATTTAAATAAGCATGGCTATAATGTTTATTTACTTTCAAATGCCCAAAAATGCTTTACTGCCTTTGAGATGTATTCATTTGATATTATTAAATATTTTGATGATATTTATCTATCTAGTGATTATGGCGTTAAAAAGCCTAATCCAAAATTCTTTAATCAATTAATAAGTGATCATAATTTAGTTAAAGAAGAAACAGTTATGATTGGTAATGATGCTAATTGTGATATAAAAGGTGCTAGAAATGTTGGACTTAACGCTATTTATATGGAAACAGAAACATCTACATTTGGAGTATTAGAACCTGATGTTAAAGGCTTTAATAGAAAAAAGCTTATAAAATTGATCGAAAAAATGTAGTTTTTTGGTGAAATCTATAGTGCTTAGATTTCACTTTTTTAATGCTTTAATTAATTGACTATTATAAATAAAATTTATATAATTTTAATATATTAAAAAAATAATTTATGGTGATTAATTATGGTCGATACTAGATTAAAGACATTTTTAACATTGCTAGAAGAAAAAAATTATACCAATGTTGCCAAAAAATTATATATTACTCAGCCTGCTGTAACTCAGCATATTAAGTCTTTAGAAAAGGATAATAATATAACTATTTTTAGAAATCCTAAAACTTTTGAGTTGACTAAGGCTGGTAAATTGTTACAAGAATATGCCGAGATTGCAGTTAAAGAATTTAATCAATTTAAAACTGCTTTATCTAAACAAATTCATGAAATGGTAATTAATTTTGGTATTTCTCCAATGCTTTTAAATGCTTTATATGATAAATTTGATGATGTATTTAGTAATTCAAATGCGAAGATAAATTATTATGAATTAAATAATAATGAAATATTTGATAAGCTAACAAATGGTGAATTGGATTTTGCTTTAATAGATTCAAGCTTTGATTCAGCTAAATTTGATTCATTTGTTTTAACTAACGTTCATTTGATTCCAATTGTTAATTCAAATGGAAAATATATAGATGTTGAAAAAATAGATAAGAATAAATTTAATGAAGCAATTGTTTCTATAGCTTATAAGGAAACAGGCTTATATAAGGTAACAAAGGAAGCCTTAGGTAAGAAGAATGTTGTTATTGAAAATGGACTATGGTCTAATAATTTAGATCTAATGATTAAACAAATTATTGATTATGATGCCATAGGCTTTATATATGATGATTGTGTTAGAAAGCAAATTAAAGATGGTATTGTTAAAAAGGTAAATGTATTAAATATTAAGGCATCACAAAATATTTATTTAATTTATAGTAGAAATGCTTTCTTTGATAATGATACAATAGAATTAATAGAAAACCTTAAGAAAACGATGGATAGCTCAAAATGAATTTAAATATATTATATGAGGATAATCATTTAATAGTTGTTTATAAGCCTAAAGGAATATTATCTCAATCTGATTCATCAGATAGAGATGACCTATTGAACATAATAAAGGATTATATTAAAGAAAAATATAATAAGCCTGGAAATGTATTTGTTGGTTTAGTGCATAGATTAGATATAAATACTGATGGTATTATGGTTTATGCTAAAACTTCAAAGGCAGCTAAAAGATTATCTGATCAAATTCAAAATCATAAATTTAATAAGAAATATAATACGGTTGTTGAAGGTGTTTTAACAAATGACAACTATATTGAATTAAAAAATAATTTAATTAAAGATGAAAAAATTAAAAAGTCATTTGTAAGTAAAGAAGGAAAAGAAGCAATATTAGAATATAAGGCTTTAAATAATTATAAAATAGATGGCTTTGATGTTACGGAAATTGATGTTAAATTATTAACTGGAAGGTTCCATCAAATTAGATGTCAAATGGCAAATATTGGGCATCCATTATTAGGAGATAAAAAATACGGAAGTGCTAAAAGTGTAGATTTATATCGTTTAAGTTGTTATTCACTTAGCTTTTATCATCCTATAACAAATGAATTAAAGGAGTTTAATTTAGAGCAAATATGAAATTAGAATTAGATATCGAATTAAAGGATTTAAAAAATATAGTAGGCTTTAATAATTCAAACTTAAAAACATTAGAGGAAATGTTTGATGCTTCAATAGATGTGTATGGTCAATCAATCTTAACTAATCTTGAGGATTTAGATAAGATTGAGCAATTAGAAAAAATATTTAAAATTTTAGTTGTTATGGTTAAAAAGGGATTTAATATTTCTCCTCGTGATATTGTTTATGTAAAATCAGTTGTTGATGAGAATATGGATGAGAAATATTTAAACTTTTTAGATAGAAGAAAACCAATTTGTCATACTTGTACTAATAAGCCTATTTATGCCAAAACATTGAAGCAGGATGATTATATTCATATGCTTGATACAAAAGATTTGATTTTTGCGATTGGTGCGGCAGGCACAGGTAAAACATATTTAGCTGTATGCTATGCAATAAACCAGCTAAAACGTGGGAATATTGAAAAATTAATCCTTACAAGACCAGCAGTAGAAGCTGGCGAATCACTAGGCTTTTTACCAGGAGATTTGAAGGAAAAGGTCGATCCATACTTAAGACCTTTATATGATGCATTGCATGATATGCTTGGAATTGAACAAACTCAAAATCTAATTGATAAGCAGGTTATTGAAATTGCACCACTTGCCTATATGAGAGGAAGAACATTAGAAAAAGCATTTATAATACTAGATGAAGCACAAAATGCTACGATAGATCAATTGAAAATGTTTTTGACTAGACTTGGTTTTAATTCGAAAATGATAGTGACAGGAGATATATCACAAATAGACCTCCCTCAATCAAAAAAGAGTGGTTTAAAGGTATGTGCAAATATGCTTTCTGACCTAAATGAGGTAGGGTTAATTATATTCGAAAAAGCTGATGTTGTAAGACACCCGTTAGTAGGAAAAATTATCGAAAGATTTGAAAAATTAGAAAAATAATGAAAAATGCCACTTTTTACGCAAAAAAGTGGCTTTTTTTAATAAAAAAGTTAGGCAAAATTATTGAAAATTAATGAAAAAAATTATACAATATTCTTAAATATTGTGTAATTACAGTTAGGAGACGATATCAGTGAAGAGAAAAAACTATTTTTCAGGCCTTTTTAGTGCGATTGGAATTATTCCAATTCTAATCGTGGCAATAGGTGTAGCGGCAGTATGCCACTTTGCCTTAAAGCCAAATGTTTTAGTTTCATTTAGAACAAGTCAGTTCTTTGGTACAGCCATTGGTTTTGTAGGTTTTGCACTAGTTTTAGCTTTAAGTGCAATAGCTTATGTAGATCTTGGTAACAGAAAGATTACTAATTTTGATTTATTTAGAGTTGGTGGTTTCTTAGGTACAGGTGGTGCTTTAGCATTAAACTTATGGAAAACTCAAAATAATTTTGGTACAATCGTATACATTTGTGGATTAGTGCTAATGTGTATTGCTATTCTAGTTAGATTGATTAGAGTAAGAGAGTGTGATTCTCAATTAGGTATTAAGGGTTACACTGCTTCACTTTATAATTTCATTAGCCCTGTATTCTTATGCATACTTGCTGCGGGTGCAACAGTAGTACTTTACTACTTCAGAGATGGTAATGAACATCCATCAGTTTATAAGTGCTTAACAACTTATGGTTACCTATATGCAATTGTTGCCTTAGTATTGAGTATTTTATTATCACTAAACAAGAAGCTTGAAAAAGCAAATTTCTTAGATGCATTATTTGCTATTGGATTTGAAGTTTCAATCTTAGCGTTATTATTCACTGCAAATGATAAGGGTTATGCTACAGTATTTGTAACAATGCTTGCAGCAACAGGCTTAGCATTATTAATCAGAGGTGCTTCATTTAGCGGTAAATATGAAGCAGCATACTTCAAGATTAATAGATATTTTGCAGATGAGGCTGCTCATCATGGAATTGTATTCCAAATCTTATTCCCAGTTGCACTAGTAGGTTTATTTATCTATTCAGCAACAAGAGATGCTGCTCCTATCTTAGATATATTTAAATTTGTAGCTATCGATTTTACTAAATTTGCTTCATTTATGCCATATGTTGTATTAGGCGTAATTGGTGTATTAGTTCTATTAGTAATCATTTTAAGAGATTTAAAGAATCCTGAAATTGCAAAGGTTGACTTTATAGTTTCAATTATGATGAGATTATCTGTATATTTAGCATTTGTTGTTGCATATACAGTTAAGAGCGCATATATCGATAAGACAATCACATTAGAACCATTAGGATATGGAATCTATGGTACAATGTGTGCATTTATCTTATTCGCAGTTATTATTCAATTAGTAAGATTAGGTAGATATCAAGGTATCCTTTCTATAGCTGAAGCTGAAGAAGCTAAGGCTGAAGAAACTGAAGAAGCTCCAGTTGAAGAAGCTCCAGTTGAAGAAGAGCCTGCTCAAGAAGAACCTGTTCAAGAGGAAGTAGTTGAAGAAGCTCCAGTTGAAGAAGAACCTGCTCAAGAAGAACCTGTTCAAGAGGAAGTAGTTGAAGAAGCTCCAGCTGAAGAGGAAGTTGAAGAAGAAATTATCTACGTTGATGAAAATGGTAACCCAGTTGATGCACCAGTTGAAGGTGAAGAAGTTGAAGAAGAAATCATTTATGTTGACGAAGATGGTAATATTATTGAAAATCCAGAAGACTATGAAGAATTAGTTGAGGATGAAGAAGCTGAAGAAGATGAGGCTGAAGATGAAGAGGAAGAAGCTGAACCTGAAGAGGCTGAAGAAAAAGAAGATATCGAAGTTAATGATTTCGAAATTACAGATGCTGATGGTAATGTAAAGAAGATCAGAAAGAAATTCAACACAAGAATGATGTATGCAGAACCAGAAGCTAAGGAATATTATAGTGAAGTTAAGAATTACTTAGTAATGTATCGTGCTAGAGGTAGATATTCTTCTAGATGTGAAACATTTAGATATAAGGGCTTAGTTGCTAAGGTTGCTTTAGCAGGTAAGTCAATTAAGGTATTCTTAGCTATTGATCCAGCTAGCTTAGTTGATTCTAAGTATCACTTCAAGGATATGTCTGAAAAGAAACAATATGCTGAAGTTCCTACAATGATTAAGGTAAGATCTCCAAGAGGATTAAAGTACTTCAAGGAATTAGTTGATTTAATGATGGCTGCAAGAGAAGTTAAGCCTAAGAAGAATTTTGAACCAACTGATTATGCATCTGATTTAATTCCAAATGGTGAAGCTATTTTAGGTAAGTTTGGTCTACCTAGAGATTATCAATTAGAATCTGTTAATGTTGATAGTATTCCACAAGGATTACCTGAAAACTTAGAAAACTATATTCCACAAGTATCTGGTGAGCCTCTTACTGAAGATGAACAAGAAGCTGTTGTATACTTAGATACTTTATGTCATCATTTCTTAGATGGTGATACTGTTAACCTACAAACTTTAAAATCATTACATGTTGTTCAAGCAGGTAACGTATTAAGAGTTAAAGCTCGTGGTACAGTAGATCGTAAGTTTAAGATTTATGCTGAATATTATGATGAGAATGCATTACAAATGCTTCTTGTAACAAACTCAACTGCAATCAAGGTAGTTAGATAAAAACAATAAGAGCTCGGAATAAAATCTGAGCTCTATATTTTAAAAAGGGGATAATTATGAAGAAAGAATATGTGATTGAAAATGTTGGAACATTTGTTGTTGAGCAAAATTCAATAACAGGTAGCTTTAGTGTTACAAAGGATGGAGTTCAGCTAATTAAGACTAGTAGAACATCTTTTACTTATCAAACAGAAGATGGAACTGAAGAAAGAGTGGTAATATCAGGCAGTGCATTTAAAGGCCTTTATGTGACAATTGATGGCCAAACTAACACTTTTAGTAATCCAGTGCCTTGGTATGGATATTTATTATCATTTATACCATTTGTTATGACTATGATTCTAGGTAATATGACATCACTTGTTCAAGCAGGCTTTTATTATGTAGGTGGCTTTGTTGGTGGAGGTATAAGTGGTGTGTTTGTAGCATTAAGCTTATATGCAAATACATTACTTCCTAAATGGTGGCAAAGAGTTCTAGCATCACTTTTATGCATCGCATTAACATTTGCTATATGCTATGGAATTGGTAATGCTATTGTTGCTAGCGCTAAATAATTAATATTATAACGAATAAAAAAGACTGTTTATCAAAAAAACAGTCTTTTATTCTTTATCACCGATAATATTTGTTAAGAATGTTACGGCATCACCATAGCTCATATCTAAAACATAAGATATTTCTTCACATATAAGCTTTCTTGCATCATTTAGATAAGTTTCATCACAAGCATGAAGCTTTCTGCCTTTATCTTTTAAGCCTTTAGAATGCTCAATAATAGAAATCATAAGTTCATATATTTTTAATCTATCACCATTTCTGATGATTTCAGAGAAAACTTTTTTTCTCTCGTTTTCGTTTTCAATCCAGAATGGTTGAATACTTGGAACTTCATTTATAATATCATTTATTTCGTTCTTAGAAAGAAGTGTTTTTAATTTGATTTCAGTAATTGGATTATCGACCTGAACTTGAAGAGTAGCACGATTGTCATTAATTGGCTTTAAAATATAATATTTTTTTTCTTCACCATTAAAAACCCTATCGATGATTCCATCGATGCGGCAAAGACCACAAGTGGTGTAGACGATAATATCGCCTTGGTTATACATCTTAAAGCCCCCTCTCGCAAAAAAATGTCGACATATTCGCATTTATATTATATCAAAAAAATACTTTGAATTCAATTCAAAAATATCTACCAATTTGAAATAATATATTATATAATATATTTCGTGAAAATGGGTGATGATTTTGATAGATAATTATTTAGATTTCAAAAACTTTATAACCACACTAGAATATAAACCTACATTATTATTGCATGCGTGCTGTGCGCCTTGCTCAACACATTGCTTAATGGTGTTAAAAAATTATTTTGATATCACTATTTTCTATTCAAACGATAATATTTATCCTAAAGAAGAATATGATAAGAGATTAGAAGAAATTATTAATTTCTGTAAAGCATTTGATATCAAAATTAAGGTTGTTGATGATGGATATAATCACCAAGATTTTTTAGATGCCATAAAGGGCAAAGAAGACTTAGGTGAAAGAAGCGAGCGCTGCTATAATTGTTATTTATTAAGATTAGAGAAAAGTGTTAAGAAAGCTAAAGAATTAGGCTTTGAATATTTTACTACTACACTTTCTTTATCACCATTTAAAAATTCTAATTGGATTAATGAAATTGGCTATAAGCTTGAAGAAAAATATAATGTTAAATATTTATATTCTAATTTCAAGAAGGAAGATGGCTATACTGATTCAATCAAGATGAGTGAAAAGTATTGTCTTTATAGACAAAACTATTGTGGCTGTGAATTTTCAATGAAGGAGAGGTTAGAACATGATAGAGCTAAAGAAGAAAACAAAAGTTAATAGATTAACCTTAGATACTAATCGCCGTATGATCTTTGTTAGTGATATGCATGGTGACCTTATTACCTTTAAGGAAGGATTAGAAGAAATAGGATTTAATGACAATGATTATCTGTTTGTCATTGGTGATATGTATGAGAAGGGTGACCTAACATACAATCTCAAGACTGCTAGATATTTCATGGAATTAAATAAAAAAGAAAATGTATTCTGTATGAGCGGTAATTGTGATGAGGTTTTAAGATTTATATTACCTAAGGAAGCTCATAAAGATTTTTTATATTATACACTTGTAAGACAAAGATCAATTATTAATGATATGGCACTTGAGATGAAATATCCTTTAGGTAAGGATATGGATATCGATGATTTCGTTTCTAAGGTTCAAGAAAAATATAAAGATTTGTATGAATTTATGGATAGCTTAGATGATGTAATAGTCATTAACGATAAGCTAGTTTTAGTACATGGTGGCTTAGATGATATTAATAATATTCCAGAATATGCCCTACCTATGCTTAAATATGATAATTACTATATGAAGGCTAATCCTCAAAAGCATATTACTATAGTTGGACACAATCCAACTAGAAATTATCGTTCTGATGTGGCTTGTCAAAATCCTATTTTAGATTTTAAGAAAAAAATCTTTTCTATAGATGGTGGAAACCATTTAGTAAAGGGTGGACAGATAAATTTCTTGGTTCTAGATAATCTAGCTTCAATGAAGTTCAGTTATCTATATGTTGATCATTACGAAAAACATGTAATGAATTATACTGTAAGCTATGATGAGCCAGAGGATAAGGTTAATTTTACATATGGCACTCAAAATGAGATTAAAGTTTTAGAGAAGGATTTAGACTTTTATTATGTAAAGGATTTAAGAACAAAAGTGTTAATGTGGGTTCAAAGCTCTAATGTCTTTGAATCTGATGGAAGATATTACTGTTATGAGGGTTCAAATACTTTCCTATCAGTAATAAAAGGTGATGTAGTATCAATTATAAAAAGAGGTAAACCATACAGTGTGATTAAAAAGAATGGTTATGTAGGATTAATTGAAACAAAGTATTTAGAGTATGATCTTTAAATACAAGATTTTAGAGAATATTAGTCTTATTGATTACCTAAATTCCTTTTATTTATCTAAATCTAAAATTTATACTTTGTTTTTAGAAAATAGAATTAAAATAAATGACAAATCAGCTAAAAGAGAAGATTTGTTAAAAAAGGATGATATTTTATCAATAGATGAAAATTCTCATATAGATTTTTCTTTGTCTGATAAATCTGTAGATGTTATTTATGAAGATGATTATTTATTAATTATAAATAAACCTAAAGGTATTATTATTCATGATGAAAAGAAAAATAATAATGCTTTATCTAATCGAGTAGCTAAATATTATTTGGATAATAATATTGATACAGCTATAAGATTTGCCCATAGATTAGATTATGATACTACTGGGCTTATTATATATGTAAAGGATATGCTTACCTTTTCATATATAAATCATTTTGTGGAAAACCACGAAATTAAAAGAACATATAGATGTCTAGTAAGTGGACATTTGAATAAAAAAGAAGGAAGAGTTAATGCCCCTATTTCAGGTGATAGGCATAATAGTAAAAAGTATTTAGTTACAAAAAATGGTAAAGAATCTATTACCGATTATAAGGTAATAAAAGAATATGATAACTATAGCTTAGTTGAGCTATTATTAAAAACTGGAAGAACTCATCAAATTAGAGTTCATATGTCATATTTAGGTCATCCTCTTTTAGGAGATATCTTATATGGTGGAAATGATAAATTAATTAAAAGAGTAGCTTTACATAGCTATAAATTAAATTTATTCCATCCAGTTTTAAAAAAAGAAATAGAGGTAATATGTGAGCTTCCTTCAGATATGAAGGGATTGATTTAGAATGCTTTTTAATAAACATATGAGAAAGTATTATTTAAAATACTTTATTTTATATTTAATTGGAATAGCTTCGCTTGTGGCAGTAGATTATGCACAAGCATATATTCCAGAATTTTTAGGTAATATAGTCGCAGTTATTAATAAGAATACTGATGGATTAGTTTCTTATGATGAAGCCTTAAAGGTTGTATCTGAAATTGTTGGTAAGGTATTAATAATTGCCGTTGTAATGTTCTTTGGTAGAATGATTTGGAGATTTGGCTTGTTTAATGCATCAGGACGTATTGAAGGTGACTTACGTCATGAAATGTTCTTAAAGAGCGAAAGATTATCTCAAAAATACTATCATGAGAATAAGGTTGGCTCAATTATGAGCTGGTTTACATCAGATTTAGAAACAATTGAAGAATATTGTGGTTTTGGTACTGTAACAATGGTAGATGCCTTCTTTTTAGGCGCTTTAGTTATTGTTAAGATGATTCAGCTAGATTATATATTAGCTATTATTTCATTCATTCCAATGATATTAATAATTGCTTGGGGCTTCTTAATTGAACGTTATATGTCTAAGAAGTGGACAGAGCGTCAGGAAGCATTTGATAGCTTATATGATTTTACTCAAGAGACATTCACAGGAATTAGAGTAATAAAAGCCTTTGTTAAGGAAACTGCTGAAATTCACGCATTTGCTAAAATTGCTAGAAAGAATAAGGATGTTAATATCTCATTTGCTAGAATATCAGTTATTTTTGATGTTTTAATTGAAATAATTATTGCCGCTATTGTTTCAATGATTTTAGGCTTTGGTGGATATGCAGTATATGCATATGTGACTGAAACACCATTTATGGTGTTTGGTCATGAAATAGCTATGGATGCAGGTAAGCTTGTTGCCTTCACAAGCTATTTTGATTTACTTATTTGGCCTATGATTGCGATGGGACAAATTGTTGCGATGAGAAGTAGAGCAAAGGCATCATTGAAAAGAGTTGCTAATTTCTTAGATGCAGATGAGGACATTAGAAATCCTATAGATGCTTATGTTTTAAATGATGTTAAAGGAAAAATAACATTTAAGAATTTCTCATTTAGCTATCCTGATGCGGTTGATATTCAATCACTTAAAAATATTTCATTTGAAATCAACCCAGGAGAATCTGTTGGTATAGTTGGTAAAATTGGTAGTGGTAAGTCTACCTTAGTTAATTCACTTTTAAGATTATATAATGTAGAAAAAGGAACTATATTTATTGATGATCATGATTTAATGGAATGTGATATTAAATCTATTAGAGATTCAATTGCTTATGTTCCACAGGATAATTTCTTATTTAGTGATAAGGTGTTTAATAATATCGCCTTTTCAGATAGAAGTAGCGATAGAATTAAAATAGAAAATGCAGCAAGATTTGCAGATGTACATGACAATATTGCTGATTTTAAGAATGGTTATGATACTATTAGTGGTGAACGTGGTGTAACTCTTTCTGGTGGACAAAAACAAAGAATTGCCATCGCTAGAGCTTATTTAAAGAATTCACCTATTATGATTATGGATGACTCAGTTTCAGCTGTAGATGTTAAAACTGAAGAACATATCTTGCATAATATTCATGAATTTAGAAAGGGTATGACAACTATTGTTATAGCCTCACGTGTTTCTACTGTATCAAAGTTGGATAAAATCATTGTTTTGAAGGATGGAGAGCTTGAAGCCTTTGATACTCCTTCAAATCTAATGAAGATATCTCCAACCTACCAAAAGATGGTATACCTTCAGGAGCTTGAAAAAGAAGTAGAAGGAGGTAACAATTAATGGAAGAAGAATTAATGACCTTAAAGGGTGATAAAAAGATTCCTTTAAGAATACTATTTAAAAGAACTATGCATTATGTTAAGCCTGAGCTTTTATCATTTATATTAGCTTTTGTGTTCTTAATATTAAATGTAGTTTTAGATTTATATTTACCAATAATACTTTCTGATATTATTGATAAATTACAGCTTGATGTAATTAATTGGAATTATATATTAGGACAAACCTTCCTATACTTTGGTATAAGTGTAGGTAATATGCTATTTATCTATATAGAATCAATGATATTACAAAAGGCTGGTCAAAGAATTGTTTTAAAGCTTAGAGACGATGTATTTACTCATATTATTGAAATGAGCTTAAATCAATTCAATGAAATGCCAGTTGGTTCTCTAGTTACTAGAGTAGCTAACTACACTCAATCTATGAGTGATTTATTCACTAATCTATTAGTTAATGTTTTAAAGAATGTTATCTATATAGTTGGTGTATATCTATTTATGCTTTATCTAAATGTTCAAATGTCACTATATGCCCTTATTCCAGTATTTATAGTGGCCGTTACCTCATTCTTATTTTCTAAGGTTGTTGGTAATATATTTAGAAAAGAAAGAAAATGTATATCAGATATGAATACATACTTAAATGAAAATCTATCTGGTATGAAGATTACTCAAATATTTAACCAAGAAAAATTTAAGGAAGAAGAATTCTTAGTTAAAAATAATGCCTTAAGAAAATCTAGATATCAGGTTATTTTATGCTTTGGTTTATATAGACCATTTATAACACTAATTTATATCCTATCTGTTGCAGGATGCTTATATTTAGGATTTAGATTTGGTCTATCTGGTGGTATGGTTGTTGCGTTCTACCTATATTTATCTAAATTTTTCAACCCTATTCAAAACCTTGCAGACCAATTAAATGGCTTACAGAAGGCATTTACAGCATCTGAAAGATTATTTAATCTACTTGATGTAGCACCAGAGGTAAGAGATGCTGAGGATGCTATCGATATTGAAAAATTTGAAGGTAAGATTGAATTTAAGAATGTATGGTTTGCATATAATGGAATAGATTGGATCTTAAAGGATGTATCATTTGTTGTTTATCCTCATCAAAGAGCTGCCTTCGTTGGTGCAACAGGTGCTGGTAAAACAACAATACTTGGCTTAATTGTTAGAAATTATGAGATTCAAAAGGGTCAAATTTTAATTGATGACATTGATATTTCAAAGATTAAAATTAAGTCACTAAGAAGAGCAATTGGTCAAATGATGCAAGATGTATTCTTGTTTAGTGGATCTATTAGAGATAATATTACTCTTCATGATACTAAATATAATGATGAAGAAATATATGATGCATGTAATTATGTTAATGCGACTTCATTTATTGATAAGCTTCCAAAGAAGCTGGATGAAATGGTTATTGAGCGTGGTGAAAACTTCAGCCAAGGCCAAAGACAATTACTTTCATTTGCTAGAACAGTTTTAGCTAAGCCTCAAATATTAATCTTAGATGAGGCAACAGCTAATATAGATACAGAAACAGAGGTGTTAATCCAAGAATCATTAGAGAAGATGATGAATATTGGTACTACCTTAGTTGTAGCACACAGATTATCTACAATTCAGCATGCAGATATTATCTTAGTTTTATCTAAGGGTGAAATAGCTGAACGCGGTAATCATCAAGAGCTTTTAGCAAAGAAAGGCTTATATTATAATTTATACAAATTACAATATGATGAACAAGCAAAATGAAAAAGAAAATCTTAGTGTTTGTAATTCCAATTTCAATATTTATAACTATATTTTCGCTAATATTGTTTTTTAATATCCCAAGAATTACATATAAATATAATCCAGATACAGATACATATTTTGTATCAGAGGTATATGGTAATGCCAAAAGCTATGAAATATTAGATGAGTACAAAAATAAAAAGGTAACAACAATTGGTGTTAGAGCCTTTTATAATCATTCTAATTTAGAAGAAATAAAACTAGGGAAAAATATAGAACATATTAATAGATTAGCTTTTGCTGAATGTAAAAAACTAAAAACAATCAATTTAGAAAATGTTAAAGAAATATCTAGAAATGCATTTAACTATGATATTTCTTTAACTGAGGTTAATTTAGATAGTATTGTTGATCTTGGAGCTTCTGTGTTTTTGAACACATCATTAGAAAAAGTTAATTTTAATGATAATAATAGTTTAACTACCATTGGAAGCTTATGCTTCATGAATAGTAATATAAAAACTATTTCAATACCTAGAAGCTGTAATGCTATTTATGAGGATTGTTTTTATAATTGTAAAGATTTAATACAAATTAATGTATATGGTTCACTTCTTAAAAACAATGATTATTTAAAATCATTAGATATAGTCAATTATATTGATTAATTAATTATTAAAGCATATAATAATTAAAATAAATGAAATGAGGAAGGCTTTATGAATAAAGGTTTAAGAGAGAGTATTTTAAGAAATTTAGAACAAAATAGTAGAATAGATTTAGATATGCTAGCCACTATGCTTGGAGTATCAAGTGCGGATGTCGCCAATGAAATTCAAGATATGGAAAATGAGCATATAATTTGTGGCTATACTACTTTAATCAATTGGGATAATACTGAAAAAGAAATCGTAACAGCCTTAATAGAAGTAAAGGTATCTCCTCAAAGAGATTTAGGCTTTGATAGTATTGCTGAGAGAGTTGCTAAATTTAGTGAGGTAACATCAGTATATTTAATGAGTGGTGGCTTCGATTTTATGGTTATGATTGAAGGTAAGAGTATGAAGGAGGTAGCTAGATTTGTTTTTGACAAGCTATCAACACTTGATACTGTTTTATCTACATCAACTCATTTTGTATTAAAGAAATATAAGGATCATGGTGTAAGCTTAGTTGAAGAAAAAGAAGATAAGAGAATGATTGTGAGTGCATAATTATGAAAAATTTTTTAAACAAAAAGGTCTTAGATATTAAGCCTAGTGGAATTAGAAAATTTTTCGATGTCGCTTCTGAAATAAAAGGTGCTATATCTTTAGGTGTAGGAGAACCAGATTTTGATACTCCATGGCACATTAGAGAAGAAGGTATATACACTTTAGAAAAAGGAAGAACATATTATACATCTAATTCAGGCTTGAAGGAATTAAGAACCGAAATTGCCAATTATTATAAAAGAAGATTTAATTTAAGCTATGATCCGCTTTCTCAAATTTTAGTTACTGTTGGTGGAAGTGAGGCTATCGATGTAGCTTTAAGAGCTATGATAGAACCGGGTGATGAGGTGTTAATCGCAACACCATGCTATGTATCATATGAGCCTTGTGCTATAATGGCAGGAGCAACAGTTAAAACTATTAATTTAAAAAATGAAAATAATTTTAAATTAACTAAGAAAGAATTAGAGGAAGCTATTACACCAAAAACTAAAGTTTTAATTATTAATTATCCTAATAATCCAACTGGCGCTATTATGGAAAGAACAGATTATGAAGAAATTGCTTCAGTAATTGTTAAAAATGATATCGTAGTTATTAGTGATGAAATATATAATGAATTAACATATAATGGTAAGAAACCATGTTCTATAGCTGAAATTGATGGAATGAAGGAAAGAACTATTATTGTTAATGGCTTTTCTAAAGCATATTCCATGACAGGTTGGCGTTTAGGCTATGCCATGGGACCAAAAGAAATATTAGCCCAAATGATTAAAATTCATCAATTTTGTATCATGTGTGCTCCAACTAATAGTCAGTATGCTGGAGTTGAAGCGTTAAAGCATGGTGATGATGATATTGAATTGATGCGTAATTCATATAATGAAAGACGTAGATATCTACTTTCTAGACTTAAAAATATGGGAATTGACTGTTTTGAGCCATTTGGTGCATTTTATGTATTCCCTGATATAAGAAAATTTGGTATGACATCAGAAGATTTTTGTATGAAGCTATTAGAGTCTAAAAAGGTTGTTGTAGTACCAGGTGATGCCTTTGGTAAATCTGGTGAGGGCTTCATTAGAATATCTTATGCATATTCAATTGAGGATTTAAAAATCGCTTTAGATAGAATAGAAGAATTTGTAAAAGAGCTTACAGCTTAAACTGTGAGCTTTTTTTCTTGTAATTAAAAAAAATTATGGTATAATATGAAATTGAAAATTATTTTCAAATTGGAGAATATGTTATGAGAGAAGCCTACAATACTAAAACAAAGCAATTAGTTTTAGAAGAAGTCAAAAGCTTAAATAGCTTTACAGCAAATGATATTTTTAAAAGCTTAGATAATAAAAATATGCATGTTGGCTTAACAACTATTTATAGAAGCTTAGAGGATTTAGAAAATAAAGGAATAATTACAAAATATTTTGATGATTCTAAGAAAGCTTATTATAAATTAATTGAAAATTGCCAGAGTGTAGTTCATTTTTATTTAAAATGTGTTAAATGTAATAAGATTGAGCATGTTGATTGTGAGTGTATTGAGGAATTTAAAGCACATATTTTAAATAAGCATAAGTTTAATGCCAATTTTGAAAATATTGTAATAACAGGCTTATGTAATAAATGTAGAAGTTTTATAAGTGTAAGATAAAGGGGGAAGAAATGAAAAGGTTATACTTATTATTAATTATTTTTAGTGTTTTATTTTTAGGTGCTTGTGATAAAAAAGAAAATGATAAAATGTCTATTATCGCAACAAATTTTGTTGGATATGATTTGGCTAGAGCTGTTACTAAGGATTTAAATGTTAATAGTTCAATGCTATTAAAGCCAGGTGCTGAAATACATGGTTATGAACCTTCAACAACCGACATTATTTCAATTATTAAATCTGATATATTCATATATGTTGGTGGTGAATCAGATGAAGAGTGGGTTGAAAAATCTATATTAACTCAAATAGATTCATCAAAAACTATTGTTGTAAATATGTTTGATGTTTTAAAAAATGATTCTAATGCAAATTTATATTTTGAAGAAGATCCAAACGGTGAAGAAGAAGCTGAGGAGGAAGAAGAATATGATGAGCATATCTGGAATGATTATAATAATACATTAAAAATATTAACAGCTATAAAGGAAGCTATTTGTAATAAGGATAATAAAAATAAAGAAAAATATGAAGCAAATTATAAGGCATATTATGATGCAATAGCTAAAGCTTCAAATGATATTAAAACTTTATTTACAGATAACATTAATAAGAATAATTATTATTTAGTATTTGCTGATAGATTTCCATTGTTATATTTTATTAGAATGGTAAATATAGATTATGATGCTGCCTTAGTAGGATGCTCAACAGCTACTGAAGCATCAGTAAAAACATTAATTAGACTAAAGGAAAAGGTAGAAGAGAAGCAGTTAAAATATATATTTACTATTGAGCTTTCTACTCAAACAATCGCAAATGCCTTAAAGAAGGAAATAAAATATGATATAGATAATGGAAAATACAGTGGTGTTGAGCCTGAAATATTAACATTTTATTCTATGCATAATATTTCAAAGGATGATTATGAATTAGGATTAACATTTGTTGATTATATGAAGAAAAATTATGAAAATATGGTAAAATACTTTTCATAAGATTTAAGAAGGAGGATTACATATGCCACTTTTAGAAATAAAAGATTTAACACTTGGATATGATGATGAGACTGTTATAAATAACATTTCTTTTAGTGTAGAAAAAAATGATTTTATTTTAGTAATTGGCTCAAATGGTGTTGGAAAATCAACACTAGTTAAAGGAATCCTTGGATTAATAAAGCCTAAATCAGGTGAAATTAAATATGAAACAAATAGAAAAAATGTTGGCTATATGCCTCAAGAAACAAGAGTAGATGCCAACTTTCCTGCCTCAGTTATGGAGGTTGTAATGTCAGGCCTTCATGCTAATATGGGCTTTAGACCATTTCATAATAAAGAAGATAAAAAGAAAGCATTAGATGTATTAGATATACTAAAAATTAAAGATTTAGCTAAAAAGAATTTTTCAGAATTATCAGGTGGTCAAAGACAAAAGGTGTTGCTAGCTCGTGGGCTTTGTGCTACAAATAATTTATTGATATTAGATGAACCATCAAATAATCTAGATAAATATTCAAAATCTGAATTCTATACAACCTTAAAGCATTTGAATGAAGGTCATAATATTGCTATTATTATGATTACTCATGACCTAGATATTGATTCATTTATTGGAAATAAGGTACTAGAATTAAGAAAAGATGGCTTTAGCTTCTTAAAAACTGATGATTATTTAAAGGAGAATGGTTATGAATAGCTTTATCTCTATGTTTAATTATCAATTTATTGTTTACGCACTTATAGTTGGTATATCTATTTCAATATGTGCAGCACTTTTAGGTACATCATTAGTATTAAAGAAGAATTCTATGATAGGAGATGGCTTATCACATGTAGGCTTTGGTGCATGTGCTGTTGCGATTGCGATGAATTGGGCACCGCTAGCTTTAGCTATTCCTGTTGTCATAATTGCTTCATTTATAATACTAAAATTATCAGAAAGAAGTAAGATACATGGTGATTCAGCAATTGCCTTAATTGCTTCATCATCGCTTGCAATAGGATATATTGTTATTCACACAAGTGGAACAAATATTGATGTAGAAAATTATTTATATGGTTCAATATTAGGCATTACTACTACTGAATTAATAATGAGCGTAATATTATCATTAATTGTTATTGCAGCTTTTGTTATTTTATATAATAAAATATTTGCTATAACATTTGATGAAGCATTTATGAAATCTACTGGTGGAAAGACTGAAATATATAATATTATTATTTCTATTTTATGTTCAATTACTGTTGTATTAGGTATGAAATTGATGGGAGCATTATTGATTACAAGCTTAATAATTTTCCCAACTATTTCAGCTAGACAGATATTTAAAACGTATAAATCAGTAGTTATAGCAAGTGTTATTATTTCAGTTGTTTGTTTCTTTATAGGTATGATAATAAATTATTATATAGATCTTCCAATAGGATCAACTATTGTTGTCGTAAATTTAGTTTTATTAATAGTTATGATGCTTGTTGGAAAACTATTAAAGATGAAAAGAAAATAAGAAGAATGGGCAAGAAATTAATCTTGCCCAAATTTTTTTAATATCATTTCTTTTGTTATAATATGTAATTTAATGATGGCAAATCTACTTTTACCTATACTATTAATAGAAGTACCAATCGTGTATACATTATTATCCACAATTATATATCTATCATGTATTTCTTTAAATTTGGTTATTTTGATATTATTTTTTAGATTTATTCTGTTAATGTATGAATTGTCATTACATATTATCGTTATATTTACTTTTATATCATCTAACAATGATAATAAAAATCTATCAGCATAATTATCAATAATAATTATTTCTTTTTTTGCTAAAAAGAAGAGCTTTCTTAAAAATTCAAAGGGTTTTATTAAATCACCTTCATATATTAGTTGCTCATCAGCACCATATAATGTATTTTCTATTTTTTCTAATTTATCATTTAGTTTATTGAAATCTTCTAATAGTTTAAATAATATGTCAGAATGCTCTAAACATCTTTTATTATTAATTGAATAACCTTTTAATAGATATTGACCTAAAATGGAATTTGCCCATTTTCTAAACATATTACCACGCTTAGATTTAACTCTATAACCTACAGACAGGATAACATCAAGGTTATATACTTCGACAGGTTTAGTTGAATTAGCAATGTGCATTTTTTGCACGTTGCTCGAATAAGAACATTCATTTTCATCAAATATATTTTTGATGTGTTTAGAAATAACAGATCTATCTCTTTCGTATAATTCAGAGATTTGATCTTTAGTCAACCATACTGTATCTTCTTTAGGAGAAACTTCAACATCAAGCATAAATTCTCCATCTTTAAATTGCATAATTTCATAAGGATTGGCTTCATTAAGCTGTTTTTCTTTATTTTCTAATTGTTCGTAATTATTAAAAAGTTTTCCAACCCAAGCCTTAAAAACTGTAGTTATTTTAGGATTACATCTATATCCGACAGCTAAAATAATATCTAAATTATAATGTTTAATTTTACGATTTACTGACCTATAACCCTCTGTTTGAACTACCGAGTAATCCTTGGTAATTGGACCTATAAAAGCATTATTAATAGACAAAGATGGTGTTATATTTTTAATGTGCAAACCTATATTGTCGCTTGAAACACCTAATAAAACTGCCATATCCTTTTGACTTAACCATATAATTTTACTATTATAATCAACCTTAACATCTAAAGTGATATCTCCTTCCTTAAAAGTTTCTACTACATAATCTTCATTAATCATTTTTTTCCTCCCGTTTTTTTATAAAAATATAATTAATTTGATGAATTAGCATTACTTCTTTATGGCTTTTTTATCAAATAAAAAGGCTTCCTGCTTTTTTAGCAAGAAGCCATATTTTTTTAATTTTAAAACTAATTTATGCGTTTTTGTTTTCATTTATTTTAAGACCATCCTCGTAATAATAATCGCTATGTGAATTAAAATACTCTGTCATAATCTTATATAAATCTTCACTTGTCTTTGTTAATATTTCTTTTTTACTACCTTCCTTAGTGATAGTATAAGGCTCTAAAATATTATAATTAATACAAGGTAATTTTCTTCTGGTTAATTTATACAAGCCTTTTGGCTTATGGAATGTTAATACTGTTGGTATTATTTTAGCATCAGCATCTATGGCAAAGCTAAAAGCTCCAGATAGAAGAGGTCTTATATGATCGCAAAATGGAATTAAAGCTGCTTCAGGAAATACTATAACATTCTTTCCTTTTTTTAATGTTTCGATAGTTTCTCTAGTAAATCTTTTAAATAACTTCATATCTGTTGGAATAGGTACGGCACCACCATATCTAAAATATGTTGAAACTAAACCAAATCCCATATTTGATTCTAAGGTAGTCATATAAAATCTTCCTCTAAAGAAATTTAGAGTTGTAAGAATAGCTATTCCATCAAATTGATGTACGTGATTAGAGATTAATACATATCCCTTTTGATGTCTTAAATTCTTTTTACCTATAACCTTATATCCCCAAACAAATCTTTTAGCAAACCACATATAGAATTTAGAAAATCCTATACAGATTGTTTTCCAGAATAAGAACCAGAAATCTTTTCTATAAAATTTATAATTTTGTTTTAAATGTACTTCCTTTGGATGAAATCCGCTGTCATATACATATTCGTTTTCTTTTGTTTTTTGCATATTATTTACTTCCCATTTCTCAATTATATAATATTTTTATATTTTTTCAAATATAACAAGACTTGAAAAATAATTATATCAAATATATAATTAAATGGCTAAAAAAATGAGGTGATTGCCAATGAAGGTAATATTAGGCCTTTCTGCTGGTGTTGATTCTTCAGTAGCTTTAAAGCTTTTAAAAGATGAAGGCTATGATGTAGAAGCAATGTTTATGAGAAACTGGGATTCAGCTACAAATAATGATATTTTAGGTAATCCAGATATTGATGATGATGTATGTCCTCAAGAAAAGGATTATCAGGATGCAAAGCATGTTGCTGATGAGGTTGGAGTAAAACTAAATAGAGTAGATTTTATAGAAGAGTATTGGGATACTGTTTTTTCTTATTTCTTAAATGAATATAAAAAAGGAAGAACTCCAAATCCTGATATTATGTGTAATAAATATATTAAATTTAATGCGTTTCTAAAACATGCTAAGGACTTAGGGGCAGATTATATTGCCATGGGTCATTACGCAAGAGTAAGACATGAAAAGGATAAGAGCTATTTACTTAGAGGAGTAGATTCTAATAAGGACCAAACTTACTTTTTATGCATGATTAATCAAGAAATGCTAAGAAAATCATTATTTCCTATTGGACATTTAACTAAGCCTGAGGTTAGAGAAATTGCTAAGAACGCAAATCTATATACAGCTAATAAAAAGGATTCTACAGGTATTTGCTTTATTGGTGAAAGAAATTTTAAGAAGTTCTTACAAAATTACCTTCCTGCACAGCCTGGTAAAATGGTAACATTAGATGGTAAGGTAATCGGTAAGCATGATGGCTTAATGTATTATACAATTGGTCAAAGAAAAGGCTTAGGTATTGGTGGATCTAATGAATATGAAAATGAAGCTTGGTTTGTTTGTGGTAAGGATTTAGAAAAAAATGAGCTTATAGTTGGTCAAGGTCATGATGCAGAATATCTAATTTCAAATAGATGTATCGCTTCGGATGTAAACTGGATAACAGATAAGCCATTAGAAAATAAGATTTATCAAGCTAAATTTAGATATAGACAAAAGGATAATGATGTCTATATTAAATATATTGATGACAATAAAATAGAAGTATTTTATGATTGCGGCGTTAGAGCTGTAACTCCAGGACAAGCAGTAGTATTATATGATGGTGAGGTTTGTCTAGGTGGAGCCTTAATCGATGAAGTTTATTTCAATGATGAAAGAAGAAAATATTAAATAATATAAAGCTTCCTTGATGGGAAGCTTTTGTTAATTATTTTCTTGTTTTTACTTGATAATAATTTTAATAAAATATAAAATTATTTTTAGAAGATATTAATTAAAGAATGGTAATTATTTATGGAAAAGGAAATTGTTGAGGGATACATTTCAAATTACATATTCGAATCTGAAGATTCCTTATATAAGGTAGTTAAGGTTACGACAATTGATAACGATGATGTTATAGTTGTTGGTAATTTTCCGCGCCTTTTAGATGGCCTTAATTATCGCTTTATAGGTCAATATAAGGATCATACTAGATATGGTATTCAATTTGTTTGTGATAGCTATCAAAAGTCTGATTCTATAAATAAGGAAGGATTAATTACTTATTTATCAGGAGATAAATTTAAAGGAATTGGTCCTAAAATGGCAGAAGCTATAGTGGATAAGCTCGGTACTAATGCTATAGATGAAATAATAAAGGATAAAAATGTCTTAAATGGTATTAAAGGTTTAAAGGAATCCAAAATAGAATTAATATATGAAACTATTAAAACTAATTATTTAGCTGATAATGTATTTATTAGATTATATGGCTTTGGCCTAACAGCCAAAATGGCTAATAAAATATATCAAAGATATGGTGTTGATTCAGCTAATGTAGTAGAAGATAATCCATATATTTTAATAAATGAGGTTGAAGGCTTTGGCTTTAAAAGATGTGATAATTTAGCCTTTAATTTAGGATTTAAGGATACTGATCCAAAGCGTATTAGAGCGGCAATTTTATATACACTAAATTTTGTATGCTACCAATATGGCTATACATTTTTAACTAAGGAACAATTAATTAATTCAAGCTATAAGCTTTTAAACAATAATCCATTAATTGATATTAGTATTTTTAATACATATATAGATGAATTAATTAAAGAAAATAAATTAATCTTTGAAGATGATAGAATTTTTGAACCAATACTTTATAAAGCTGAAGTAGAATTATCTAAGAAAATAATTAAGATGAAAAATACAAAGACTAAATTATTTTCAGATGATGATGTTAAAGAAGCTTTATTTAGAGTAGAAGAATTATTAAATATAAATTATACTCCACTTCAGCAGGAAGCTATTATTAATTCACTCTCAAACAAATTATCTATTATTACAGGTGGTCCAGGTACAGGTAAATCTACAATATTAAAAGGTATTTTATATACATATGCGAGTCTTTATGATGCATCAGTTACTGATGATAAAATTAGAATGAAAGTTTTACTTGCCTCTCCAACTGGAAGAGCAGCCAAAAGGATGTGTGAGGTTACAGGCTTTAACGCATCAACAATTCATAAGGCTTTAGGGTATAATTATGATAATGGATTTGCATATAATGAATATAATTTATTATCACAAAGCTTAATAATAGTAGATGAGGCATCAATGGTAGACGTTGAGCTCGCAAGAAATCTATTTAATGCCTTAAATTCTGATTCTCAGGTAATACTTGTAGGAGATTCAAATCAGCTTCCTTCAGTGTCTCCAGGTAATGTACTTTTAGATTTAATTAATTCAAATATATTTAAAACTACCAAATTAAATCAAATTATGAGGCAGGCTAAGGATTCTAATATAGTTGAACTATCTCATATGGTTTTAAATGAAAGAATCAATTATTCAATATTTAATAATAAAGCAGATTTATTTTATTATAATTATGATTCAAAAAATACAATTGATTTTATCATTAAAATAATGGATAAGTATGTATCATTAAATAAGGATATATATAAAGATATTCAAATACTTGCTCCAATGTATGCAGGTGCTTGTGGTATAGATGAGATAAATAAGGTTATCCAAGAAAAATTTAATGGTCATGAAGAAAAAATGGTCATCTATAATGATGTAGCATTTAAAGTTAATGATAAAGTATTACAATTAAAAAATGATTCTGTTTTAGATATTATGAATGGCGATATAGGTAAAATAATTGATATTTTAAAAATAGAAGATAAAACTATTTTAATGATTGATTTTGATGGTAAAATTGTTTCATACCCAGCATCAGATTTAGAAAATCTAAAGCTTGGATATGCAATATCTATTCATAAGTCTCAAGGCTCTGAATTTGACAACGTGATTTTACCAATACTTCCAAGCTATGGAATTATGTTAAAGAAAAAAATAATTTATACAGCTATAACAAGAGCTAAGAAAAAATTAATTGTTATAGGTAAATTAGATTCTTTAGAAAAAGCTATTCATACACCAGATAGTATAAGACAAACTGGTTTATATAATAGATTAATTAGTAAAAATGTTGATTTAGGAAAGAAGATATTTGATCCAGAAATTCCTTTTGATACACTTGGTGAATATGATATGGAAGGTATAACACCATATAGTTTTATGGATTAAAGAGGTAAAATAAAAATGAAAAAAATGATTTTAGTTATTCTTACAGCATTCTTATTTGTACTTGCTGACTGTGATAAAAAAGAAAATGAAAATGGAAGTACAAACAAATATGCCGTTGCCTTAGAAAAGGTTAACAACGTTTTAAAAAATAATGAAGGAAATAAAAAAACATCATTACAAGATGTTAATAATTCATACGTTGAAATAGTAGATGATAATTCAGTAAAAGCAGCTAGAGCTATGGTTTATTATTTAGAATTGTTATATAAAAATGATAAATTTCCTAGTACTGATAAGCCTGTAAGCTTTAAGGGAGATTATATAAAGGATGGAAAAGTTTTACAGGAAAATAATATGACAATGCTTGCTAAAACAAATAATACTAATTTGATTAGCTTTGATGCTTGTGGTACAAGCAATATGCCAAATCAAGAAGAGAGTTCAAATAATTATATAAAACTAGATATTGTTTTTAATTTTGAAACTGATGAATTAGTATCATTTCATTTATATATTGCATCTTTAGATTCAAATAATGAATTAGAAGATATTTGGATGAGCCATAGATATGATGGAGTAAAGCTTTATGAGTTTAGAACAGAGGATCCATCTATTAAAAGTGAATTAGTAGATTATTTAAATGATAATTATTGGAGTGAATATAAGCCACAGCTTCCAAATGCAATTACTGCAGAAGGTAATTTTGCAGCTGAATATACAAAAGCAACTGATGATGTATTTGGTGAAGGATATTTTAATTAAGTAAATTGGAATGAAATATTTCATTCCTTTTTCTTTTATATCACCATAAATTATGATATAATTTAATTAATTAAAAGCGATACATGAGGAAAAGAAAATGATATTACATAAAACTGAAAGAATTACATTATCACAACTTAATAAAATGGAATTATTAAAGGATTTAGATGAGGTTACAAAAAATCTTATTTCTAAATATTTAGATATAGAAGATGAATATAGATATGCATTAAGAGTAATGTCTGCAAAGCTTGAAAATCTTGATGATTATTGTCAATGTTATTTTGACCATAATCCCATTCATCATATGGAATCAAGAATTAAAACTCCAGAATCAATTATTGAAAAGATGCATAGAAGAGAATATGATTTAGATTTTGAGACATTAAAAACTAATGTTTATGATATTGCTGGCATAAGAGTTATTTGTAATTATATTCAAGATATTTATCAAATTGTTGACTTGTTATTACATGAACAAGATATTCATGTTAGATTAACAAAGGATTATATTAAAAAGCCTAAGGTATCTGGCTATAGAAGCTATCATATTATTTTTGATCTAGAATTATATTTAAATAATAAGATTAGACTTGTTCCAGTGGAAATTCAATTTAGAACAATTGCGATGGATATGTGGGCTTCCCTAGAACATGAATTAAAATATAAGAGTCATAATAATATAAATGAAGAAGATAAAGAAAAATTAAAGCAATATTCTAAGGATTTATATGAGATAGATTTGAATATGCAAAATATTTATAATAACGCAGTAGAAGGAACAAAAAAATGATTAATTATGAAGAATTAGTTGAAAAATATTTAAAGCTTGGTATATCTAAAAATGATCTTCCTAAAAAAGAAATGTTAAAAACAGAAGAAGATATTAAATGGATAAAGGAAGCTGCCAAAATAAATAATGCTTGTTTGGATGAGGTAGCAAGATTAATTAAGCCTGGAATGTCTACTGAAGACATTAATAAAATTGTTCATGAAAAAACAATTTCTATGGGTGGTATTCCAGCTCCACTTAATTATGAAGGATTTCCTAAGAGCTGCTGCACATCAATTAATGATGCAGTATGCCATGGAATACCTTCTAAAAATGATATATTAAAAAGTGGAGATATAATTAATGTTGATTGTACAACAATTTATCATGGACATTACGCAGATGCATCTAGAATGTTTTTGATTGGCAATGTTGATGATGTTGCTAAAGATTTAGTTAAAACAACAAAGGAAGCCTTAGATTTAGCTGTTAAGGAATTAAAGCCTTTTTCAAGACTTAGAGATATAGGCTTTACTATTGAGCGCTTTGTTAAATCAAAGGGCTATAGTGTAGTTCATGAAATAGGTGGTCATGGAGTTGGTAATGATTTCCATGAGGACCCATTTGTTTATCATTATGGTAAAAAAGGAACTGGTATGGTATTATTCCCTGGTATGGTTATAACAATTGAGCCTATGGTAAATGAAGGTGGAAGACATGTATTTTTAGATTCTTCAAATGATTGGACTATCTATACAGATGATGGTGGCTGGTCTGCTCAATGGGAATATACTATTTATATTAAAGAAGATGGAATTGAAATTTTAGCTTGGTAGGTATTTATGGAAATATTTTTAAGCTCTACAATGCAGTTAGTGTTGAAAACATTAGAAAGAAATGGATATGATGCATATATAGTAGGTGGCTACATTAGAGATAGTATCATAGGCGATACATCTAATTCTGATGTGGATGTTTTAACATGCGCTAAGGTTGAAGAGATTAAAAATGTTTTTAGCGAATATAAAATAGTAGAATATAAAAATAATAAAAAAACTGTTGGTGTTGTAATAGATAAATCATATTTTGAAATTTCTTCATATGATGGTGAAACATTAAAGGAAAATTTAGAAAATAGAGATTTTACAATGAACTCAATGGTATATAATCCTAAAATTGGACTATTAGATTATTTTGGTGGAGTAGAAGATATTAATAATAAGATTATTAGAACAGTAAAAGATCCACTAATTACTTTATGCTATAATCCAATTAGAATTTTAAGAGCTATTAAATTTGAAATAGAATTAGGCTTTAATGTTGCTGATAATTTATATGAAGAAATTAATCATAATTCAAATTTATTAAATTCTGAAAGATCAGCAAGATATAAAAAATATTTTGAAATGATTATTATGCAAACAAAGCCTTCAATTTATATTAGAAAGTATTTTAATGTTATATGTACAATAATACCAGCATTAAGGGAAACATATGGTTTTGAGCAGCATTCTAAATGGCATAATTTAGATGTCTTTGAGCATATTATGAAGGTGCTAGATTTTACAAAGCCTATTTTAATTTTGAGGCTTGCTGCATTCTTCCATGATATAGAAAAGCCTAAATGCTTTTCAATGGATGAGGATGGCGTAGGTCATTTTTATAATCATTATATAGACTCAGCTGAAACTGCAAAATTTGAGCTTGCTAGATTTGGTTATAGTAATGATATTATAAATAGAGTATATAATTTAGTTTTATATCATGATAGAAGATTAGAACCAAGAGAAATAGTTTTAAATAGATTTATCAAAGATTTTGGTACAAAGGATTTAGATTTATATTTTGATTTAAAGAAGGCTGATTGTCTTGGTCAAAATCCTGAATTATATGGAAGAATTAAAGAATTAGATGTAATGAAGGAAATGACTTTCCAATTAGTACAAAAGATGGAAGAAAAATAAATTTGCAAGAAATTGCAAATTTTTTATATTTATGTCTTTAAGAATTATTAAAATAGGTTTAAAATAAATGAAAGGTATTAACTTCGGAGGAACAAAATGAATAATTTAGTTTATGATGTTAAAGATAGACCACCTTTTGGTAAAATGATTTTATTTGCCTTACAGCAGCTACTTGCAATTTTAGCTGCAACTATCGCTGTACCTGCCATAGTTGGTCATGGCATGAGTCAATCTGCCGCCTTATTTGGTGCAGGTGTTGGTACAATAGTTTATATTCTATTTACTAGATTTAAGTCACCAGTATTTTTAGGCTCATCATTTGCATTCTTAGGTTCTATGTCAGCTGCATTTGCTGGAGCTGTAACAGTAGAGGTGGGATACATTGGTTTAATCATTGGTGCTATTCTTGCTGGTTTAGTTTATGTTGTTTTTGCAATTGCAATTAAAATTGCTGGAACAAAATGGATTGATAAGCTAATGCCTCCTGTAATTGTTGGTCCAACAGTTGCTATTATTGGACTTTCGCTTTCTGGTAATGCAATTTCAGATTTATTTAAGGGTGGAGTTGTAACTACTAATTCATATTTAGCTTTATGTATCGGCTTATTTACTTTATTTTCAATTATTATTGCATCTGTATTTGGAAAGAAGCAAGAAAAGCTTATTCCATTTATTATCGGTATAGTTTGTGGATATGTTGTTGCAGCTGTCTTTACAGGTATAGGCTTTTTAGCAAAAAATAATGAATTAAAGGTGATTAATTTTGAATTATTTAAGGATATGAAGTGGTTCCCTGATTTTACATTTGTAACTGCCTTTGGTCATTTTAAGGATTTTGAAAATGCCGGTCAATTCTTTGGCTATTTTGGAACAATAGCAGTAGCATATGTTCCAGTTGCCTTTGTAGTATTTGCAGAGCATATTGCAGACCACAAGAATTTATCATCAATTATTGGTAGAGACTTAACTAAAGATCCAGGTCTTGATAAGACATTACTTGGTGATGGTGTTGGTTCAATGGCTGGTGCATTCTTTGGTGGATGTCCAAATACAACATATGGTGAATCTATTGGCTGTGTTGCAATTTCAAGAAATGCTTCAGTTATAACTATCTTTGCAACAGCAGTTATCGCAATTGTTATTTCATTCTTTGCACCATTCATCACTTTTTTAGCAACAATTCCAAATTGCATTATGGGCGGTGTTTGTATTGCTCTTTATGGCTTTATTGCTGTATCAGGTTTAAAAATGATTCAAAACGTTAATTTAAATGATAACAAGAATTTATTTGTTGTATCAGTTATTTTAATTTGTGGTGTAGGTGGAATGGTTGTAACATTTGGTAAGGTTACAATTACAGAAGTAGCTTGTGCTTTAATTTTAGGTATTTTAGTTAATTTAGTAGTAAATATTGTTCCAAGTGGTAATAGTAGAAGACCTACAGTTTTTGATTTTGAAGTTGAAGAAACTGAAGAAGTTAAAGAAGAAAATAAAGAAGAAGTAAAAGAAGAATAAATATTAAAAATCCTCAATAAAAAATATTGGGGATTTTTCTAATTTTAACTTGAAGAAAGTACGCCTCTATGCTATTATAATAGAGGTATGCTTTAAGATAGTCCAGAGAGGCTAACAAGAAAATATTAATTACAATTTTTTAAGTTTAATTATTATTAGTCTTCTTTGGATAAAGGGGACTATTTTTTTATATAAGAGGGGTATTATCATGAGAGGTTTATTGACATTAAAGGATTTATCTACAGCCAAAATTTTAGAATTAATTAAATATGCTTTGAAATTAAAAAAAGGGTTCCGTATTTCTTATCCAGATAAGAAAATCGCGACCCTATTTTTTGAAAATTCTACCAGAACTCAATATTCATTTCAATGTGCATTAATGAATTTAGGTATTAAGGTAGTAGATTTTGATACACAGCTTTCAAGTATAGCCAAGGGTGAATCATTATATGATACAGTTAGAACATTTGAAGCTTTAGGTGTTGATGGTGTAGTTATAAGACATTCTAAGGATGAATATTTTAAAGAATTAGAAAATATTAAAATTCCAATTTTTAATGGTGGAGATGGTAAAACTAATCATCCAACTCAAAGCTTGCTTGATTTAATGACTATATATGAAGAATATGGTCACTTTGAAGGATTGAAGTGCTGTATAGTTGGTGATATATCACACTCTAGAGTAGCTCATACAAATATTGAGGTTATGAGAAGACTAGGTATGGAAGTATATATTTCTGGACCTAAGGAATTTGATGATGCGTCTGCTCAGTGGATTGATTTTGATGAGGCAGTAAAAACAATGGATGTTATAATGCTATTAAGAGTTCAATTTGAGCGCCATCAGGAGAAGATGAAGATGACAGTTGCTGAATATCATGAAAAATATGGTATGACAGTTGAAAGAGTAAATAATATGAAGGAAAAGGCAATTATTATGCATCCAGCTCCAATTAATAGAGGAGTTGAAATTGCAAGTGAGGTTGCTGAATGTGAAAAGTCTAGAATATATAAACAAATGACAAATGGTGTTTATATTAGAATGGCTGTTATATCAGATAGCTTGGATGGTAATCTATGATTTTAAAGGGCGGAAAAATAATTTTAAATAATTCTCTTATTAATAAAGATTTATTAATAAAAAATGATATAATAGAAAAAATAGATGATCATATTGAAATACCAGGTGAAGAGGTTATAGATGTTAAAAATATGCTTGTTATGCCTGGCGGTGTAGATGTGCATGTTCATTTTAGAGAGCCTGGCTACACCTATAAAGAAACTATCAAATCTGGAAGTGAGGCAGCAGCTAAGGGTGGCTTTACAACAGTTATGACAATGCCTAATCTAAATCCAGTTCCAGATTCAATAGAAAATCTAAAAATTGAACAGGATATTATAGATAGAGATGCTTGTGTTCATATTTATCCATATATTGCCTCAACTAAGGGCCAAAAGGGATTAGAGAAGGCTGATATAATATCTTTAAAGGATAAAACATATGCTATATCAGATGATGGTATGCCTGTTAATAATTTAAAGGTATTAAAAGAGGTTATGGTGGATGCTAAAAAATGTGATCTAATTGTATGCTCACATGCAGAAACTCTAACTATAGATAAAAATGATCCAAAATCTGAAAGTGAAGCTGTTAAAGCTGAGATAGAGCTTGCTAAAGAAATTGGATGTAGATATCATTTCTGCCATTTATCAACAAAAGAATCATATGATTTAATTAGAAAGGCTAGAAAAGAAGGATATAAAAATATAAGCTGTGAGGTTTCACCACATCATTTAACATTATGTAAGGAATATATGATGATTAAGGATGCAAATTATAAAATGAATCCTCCACTTAGATCTAAGGCTGATATGGAAGCTACTATAGAAGCTCTAGTTGATGGTACTGCTGATGTTGTAGCAACAGATCATGCACCACATGCTCCATATGAGAAGAAAAGAACATATGAGATGGCACCAAATGGAATAATTGGAATTGAAACAGCATTTCCAATTATCTATACAAAATTTGTAAAAACAAATATTATTACACTAGATAGATTTTTAGATGTAATGTGCTATAACCCAATTAAGATTTTTAAATTACCAGAAAGAAAATTAGAGGTTGGTTATAAGGCTGATATTTGTGTTTTAGATATTGAGCATGAAAAAGAATATAAGGAAGATGAAATAAAGTCGTTAAGTATTAATTCTCCATTTATTGGAAATAAATACTATGGATTTAACACATTGACAATTGTTGATGGTAAAATCGTATATAAAAGAGGTTAAGAAATGAAAAAGAAGCTAGTATTAGAAAATGGTAAGGTGTTTGAGGGAGAAGGCTTCGGTTCAAATACTGAAAGAGTAGCAGAATTAGTTTATAATACTGCAGTTGTAGGCTATCAAGAGGCCTTATCTGATCCATCAAATCTAGAATATATCGTAGTTATGGGTTATCCAGTAATTGGTAACTATGGTTTAACAGATGAGGATTATGAATCTGAAGGATTAACAGTATCTGGTGTTGTTGTAAGACAATATGTTAAATATCCATCAAATTTCAGATATACTCATGAGCTTGGTGAAAGAATGGATGAGGAAGGAGTTCCAGGTATCGAGGGTGTTGATACTAGAGAGCTAGTAAGAATTTTAAAGGAGGAAGGCTCAATGCGTGCTATGATAGCAAATATTGAGACTCCAACTGAAAAATGCTTAGAGCAAATTAAAAATTATTTTGTTCCAAAGGATGTAGTTGCAAGAATATCTACTAAGAAGGTTTGGTATTCAAGAACTTTAAATTATAAATATACAGTTGCTTGTATAGATTTAGGCTTAAAGAAGTCTTTAATTAAGATGCTAAAAGATTTAGCATGTAACGTAGTAGTTTTACCTTACAATTCATCAATTGAGACAATTATGAAATATAAGCCAAATGGAATTTTAATATCAGATGGCCCATCTAATCCATATGATATTTCAAATATAATCGATACAATTAATGAACTAAAAGGTATTATACCTATTTTAGGTATTGGTCTAGGTCAAGAAATTATTGAGCTTGCATATGGGGCTAAGCTTTATAAACAAAAGATAGGTCATAATGGATGTAATATTCCAGTTAGAAATTTAAAAACTAATAAGATTGAAATTACATCACAAAATGACCAATATGCAGTTGAGGCTGAATCACTAAAGAAAACAACATTAGTTCCAACTCATCAAAATGTAATTGATGGAATTATTACAGGTGTAGAGGATGAAAAGAATAAGGTAATAGCTGTTCAATATAATCCATCACCTACTGATTCTGATTTCGCATTTAAGAGATTTGTTGATTTGATGGGAGGAAAGAAAAATGCCTAGACGTACAGACATAAAAAAGATAATGGTAATAGGCTCTGGTCCAATTGTTATTGGTCAGGCTGCTGAATTTGACTATGCTGGTACTCAGTGCTGTCTTTCATTAAAGGAAGAAGGCTATGAGGTAGTACTTGTAAATTCAAATCCTGCTACAATTATGACAGACCCTAATATTGCAGATAAAATTTATATGGAACCACTTGATTTGGAGCATGTAGCTAAGATTATTAGATATGAGCGTCCAGATGGTTTAATTGCATCTATGGGTGGACAAACAGGTCTAAATTTAGGTATGCAATTAGCTAGAAAAGGAATCTTAGATGAATGTGGTGTTGAGCTTTTAGGTATTAAGGCTGATACAATTGATAAGGCAGAAGATAGAGAATTATTTAAGGAATTATGCCTTTCAGTTGGTGAACCAGTAATTGAATCTGAAATAGCTAACAATTTAGAAGAAGTTATAAAGGCAGCTCATGACATTGGCTTCCCTGTAATTTTAAGACCAGCATTTACACTTGGTGGTACAGGTGGAGGTTTTGCTGATAATGATGAGGAATTATTACCACTTGCTAAAAATGCGTTAAAGCTATCTCCAGTTTCTCAAGTGTTAGTTGAAAAATCAATTAAGGGCTATAAGGAAATAGAATTTGAAATGATGAGAGATAAAAATGACACAGTCATTGCTATCTGTTCAATGGAAAATGTAGACCCAGTAGGTGTACATACAGGTGATTCTATTGTCTTAGCTCCAGCTCAAACATTAACATTAAAGGAATTTGGCATGCTAAAGGCTTCAGCTGTAAAGCTAATGAGAGCTTTAGATTTAGAGGGTGGATGTAATATTCAATTTGCTCTAGATCCATATTCATTTAAATATTATTTAATAGAAGTAAATCCAAGAGTTTCAAGATCATCAGCCTTAGCATCAAAGGCATCAGGCTTCCCAATTGCTAGAGTATCATCTAAGATTGCAGTTGGCCTAACTTTAGATGAAATTAAGATTGCAGCAACTGTAGCTTCATTTGAACCTACAATTGACTATGTAGTATGTAAATTCCCAAGATTCCCATTTGATAAATTCCAGGATGCAAACCGTAAGCTTTCTACTCAAATGAAGGCAACAGGTGAGGTTATGTCTATTGGAAGAACAATTGAAGAATCTCTACTTAAATCTATTAGATCTTTAGAAAATAAGGTTGATCATTTAGAATTACAATCATTAAAGGGTAAAACATTAGAAGAATTATATGATTTCATAAAACTAGAAAACGATGAAAGAATATATGCAATATGTGAAGCACTAAGAGAAGGTGCTGATATTGATGATATCTATGATTTAACAAAGATTGATAGATTATTCATTAGAAATTTATTAAATATTGTTGAGATGGAAAAGGTCATCAAAAACAATGTTAATAATGTTGAAGTTTTAAAAGAAGCTAAGAAGATGGGCTTTTCAGATTCATATATCGCTAGATGCTGGAATATGAAGGCTGTTGATTTATATAATATTAGAAAAGAAAATAATATTTATCCAGTTTATAAAAAGGTTGATACATGTGGTGGTGAATATTCATCAGATGTTCCTTATCTATATTCAACATATGAAAGTGAAAATGAATCTATAGTTTCAAATAAGAAAAAGATTGTTGTTTTAGGCTCTGGTCCAATTAGAATTGGGCAAGGTGTAGAATTTGATTACACAACAGTACACGCAATCTGGGGTATCCAAGAGGCAGGCTATGAGGCGATTATTATAAACTGTAACCCAGAGACTGTGTCAACAGATTATACAACATCAGATAAATTATATTTTGAACCATTAACATTTGAAGATGTTATGAATGTTATCGATTATGAAAAGCCTGAGGGTGTAGTTGTTGCCTTAGGTGGTCAAACAGCAATCAACTTAGCTGATAAGATTGCAGCTCAAAATATTAAAATCTTTGGTTCATCAGCACATGCAATAGATGTTGCTGAAGATAGAGATTTATTTGAAAAGGCAATGCAAGAAATAAATATTCCAATGCCTAAAGGCTATGGTGTTTATTCAGTTGAAGAAGCATTAAAGGCAGCAAATGAAATTGGATATCCAGTTTTGGTGCGTCCATCATTTGTATTAGGTGGAAGAATGATGCATATCGTATATGACGAAAAGGTTCTAAAACAAAAGGTTAAAGAGGCTGTTTCATTTGATAATGAGCATCCAATTTTGGTTGATAAATATGTATTTGGTCAAGAATGTGAAGTAGATGCAATATGTGATGGTACTGATGTATTTATTCCTGGTATTATGGAGCATATTGAGCGTACTGGTGTTCACTCAGGAGATTCTATGAGTGTATATCCACCATATTCACTTTCTGATAATGCTAAAAAGACTATAGTTGAATATACAAATAAAATTGGTCTTAAATTAAATATGATTGGTTTATTTAATATTCAATTTATTGTAGATAAAGAAGATAATGTTTCAATTATCGAGGTTAACCCAAGATCATCTAGAACAGTACCATTCCTTGCTAAATCTACAGATACACCAATCGCAAATATCGCAACAAAAGTAATGCTTGGTGCTAAGCTTAAAGATTTAGGATATGTAGGACTAGCTAAGCCTAGAAAGAGATGGTATGTAAAAACACCTACCTTCTCATTTACAAAGCTTACAGGCTTAGATGTCGTTTTATCACCTGAAATGAAATCAACAGGTGAAGCAATAGGTTATGATTATTCACTAAATAGAGCTTTATTTAAATCATTAAAGGCATCAAATATGAGAGTTTCAAATTATGGAACAATATTTGCCACAATTGCTGACAGTGATAAGGAAGCTGCCTTACCATTAATAAAGAGATTCTATATGCTAGGATTTAATATTGAAGCTACCTCAGGTACAGCAAAATTCTTAAAGGCTCATGGTGTTAAGACAAGAACTAAGAAGAAGATATCTGAAGGCTCTGAAGAGATTTTAGACTCAATTAGAAAGGGCTATGTAACATATGTAATTAACACATCAACTGAAGGTGTAAATCAAAATGTTGATGGTAAGATTATTCGTCGTTGTGCAATCGATAATAACGTAACAGTATTTACATGCCTTGATACAGTTAAGGTATTACTTGATGTATTAGAAGAAATTACAATGGGTATTTCAGTAATTAATGAAGAATAAAAAATAAGCAGTAAAAGGAGAAAAACCATGAAGGATGTAAGATTAACGGTTTTATCTAACAAAAAGATAACAGATACAATTTATCAAATGAGACTTACTGGAGATTTATCTGAAATTAAAAATTCTGGTGAATTTGTCAATATTAAGGTTCCTGATTTTTATTTGAGAAGACCATTTTCAGTATATGATTTTGGTAAGGATTATGTAGATGTTTTATATAAGGTACTAGGCCAAGGTACCTTAGAAATGACAAAAATTGAAGAAGGCTATAAGCTAGATACCTTAGTTGGATTAGGTAATGGATTTGATGTAAATAAATCTAAGAAGCCTTTACTTGTTGCTGGAGGTATCGGTATAGCTCCAATGTATAATTTGGCTAAAAAATTTAATGAGCTTGGTATTAAGCCAACCCTAATCTATGGTGCTAGAAATAAAGATGAAATAGTATTTGTAGATGAATTTGAAAAGCTATGTGATGTAGTAGTTTGTACAGATGATGGCTCATTAGGCTTTAAGGGAACAGCTGTATTCTATTTAGAAAAGAATAAGGTTGATTATGACTATTATTATTCTTGTGGTCCATATAGAATGCTTGAAGCATTAGCTTCATATTCTAAGAAGGGCTGTCTTTCACTAGAGGCTAGAATGGGCTGTGGCTTTGGAGCATGTATGGGCTGTTCAATTAAGACAACAAATGGTTCAAAAAGAGTTTGTAAGGAAGGACCAGTATTTGAAGCAAGTGAGGTGATTTTTTAATGAATACTAAAATTAACTTTTTAGGTAAGGAATTTAAAAATCCAATTATTCCTGCCTCAGGTACTTTTGGCTTCGGTTATGAATTTGCTGATATATATGATATCAATATTTTAGGCTCTATAGCTTTAAAGGGTACAACCTATAATTCAAGATATGGAAATGAGCTTCCTAGAATTGCTGAATGTAGAAGTGGCTTAATTAACGCGATAGGCTTACAAAATCCAGGCGTTGATAAGGTAATTGAAGAAGAGCTACCTAAGCTTGATAAGGTTTATAAGGATAAGATTATTATGAATGTCGGCGGACATTCAATAGCTGAATACTGCGATACAGTTAAAAAATTTAATAATGTTGATAAGGTATTTGCGATAGAATTAAATATTAGCTGTCCTAATGTATCAGGTGGAGGTATGGCATTTGGTGTTGATCCAGATGTTGCCTTTGAGCTTGTTAGTAAGGTTAGAAAGGTTTGTAAGAAGCCTTTAATAGTTAAATTATCACCAAATGTAACTGATATCGTTAAAATGGCTCATGCGGTTGAACAAGCAGGAGCTGATGCTATTAGCTTAGTTAATACATTTTTAGGAATGAGAATAGATTTAAAAACTGCAAGACCAATCATTTCAATTAAAAAGGGTGGCTATTCAGGTCCTGGTATCTATCCAATGGCCTTAAGAATGGTTTATGATGTTAGTCATAATGTTAATATACCAGTAATTGGTATGGGTGGAATAACTGATGCCTATGATGTTATTGAAATGATGTATGCTGGAGCTTCTTTAGTTCAAATTGGTGCTCAAAATCTAGTTGACCCATATGCTTGTGAAAAGATTATTAATGACCTACCAAAGGTTATGAATGAATTAGGAATTACAAATTTGGAAGATATTATTGGAAGGTGTAAGTAATGAGAGATGTAATTATTGCGTGTGATTTTAAGGATAAGAATGATTTATTTGAATTCTTAAAGCCATTTAAAGGAAAGAATCCTTATCTAAAGATTGGTATGGAAATCTTTTATAAGGAAGGACCAGAATTAGTTAGAGAGTTAAAAAAAGACGGATTTAAGATCTTCTTGGATTTAAAATTACATGATATTCCAAACACAGTAGAAAAGGCTATGAGAAATTTATCAAGCTTAGGTGTTGATATTGTAAATGTTCATAGCGAGGGTGGAATTGAAATGATGAAGGCAGCAAGAAGAGGTCTAGATTCTACTGAAGAAGGTAAGAAGACTAAGCTTATTGCTGTAACAATTTTAACATCAATATCAAATGATATTTTGAAAAATGAATTATTAATTGATAAGGATGTATCAGAGGTAGTTAAAAAATATGCAGCTAATGCTAAAGAGGCTGGTCTTGATGGTGTTGTATGCTCAGCACTTGAAGCTCCAATTATTAAGGAGATGGGCTTAATATCAGTTACACCTGGTATTAGATTTGCTGATGACAATAAATTAGACCAAAAGAGAGTTGCCACACCTGCCTATGCAAAGGAATTAGGTTCTACATATATTGTAGTTGGAAGATCAATAACTGCATCAACAAATCCAGTTGAAGCTTATGATAGATGCGTAAAGGAGTTTTGTTAATATGAATGAAAAAGAATTAGCCGTAGAAGTTGCTAAAAATTTATTAAAAATTAAAGCTGTATTTTTAAAACCAAATGATCCATTTACATGGGCTTCTGGAATTAAATCACCTATTTATTGTGATAATAGATTAACACTATCTTATCCTGATGTTAGAAAGGTAGTTGAAAATGGCTTAGCTGAAACTATTAAAAAATATTATCCAGATGTAGAAGTTATTGAAGGAACTTCAACTGCAGGTATCGCACATGCAGCTATGGTTTCTGAAATCTTAAATCTACCTATGGGTTATGTTAGAGGTGGAGCTAAGGACCATGGTAGAGGAAACCAAATCGAAGGTATCGTACCTCGAGGTAAAAAGGTTGTTGTAGTTGAAGATTTAATTTCAACTGCTGGATCTTCTTTAGAGGTTGTAGATGTATTAAGAGAAGCAGGAGCTGAAGTTTTAGGTATAGTTTCAATATTTACTTATGGATTAACTAAGGGTATTGAAAGATTAGAGGCTGCAAAGTGTGAAAATCATTCAATTTCTAATTTTGAAACATTAGTTAAGGTTGCAGCTGAAGAAAAGTATATTTCAGAAGCTGATATTGCAAAGGTATTAAAATTCCAAAAGAATCCATCAGATCCTTCTTGGATGGAATAAGATTAAATGACCACTTAAAAAGTGGTCTTTTTTTATATAAGTCTTGAATTTGAAAATATTTGTGATATATTATTAACACTAATTATTAGTTTTGTTGTATAATAGCAAATGCGGGGTTGTTAAGATGATTGATTTATTAGAAATTAAAGACCCATCATTTATAAAAGATTTATCTATAAAGGAATTAAAAGAACTTGCAAATCAAATTAGACAATTTCTAATTGAAAATATTTCAAAGACTGGCGGTCATTTAAGTAGTAATTTAGGTGTTGTTGAATTAACAATAGCTATGTATTATGTATTTGACCCTAAGAAGGATAAATTTTTATTTGATGTAGGTCATCAGTCATATGTTCATAAAATATTAACTGGAAGAGCTAAGGATTTTGTTCATTTACGTCAAATTGATGGTATGAGTGGATATATAAGAAGAAGTGAATCAGTTTATGATGTTTGGGAATCAGGACATTCATCAACTTCAATTTCTGCTGCCTCTGGTATGATTTTAGCTAATAGTGATTCAAGAGTTGTTTCTGTTATTGGTGATTCATCAATGATGAATGGTATTGCCTTTGAAGCTATTAATTTTTTAGGTCAGCTTAAGGATAAAAATCCTATCATCATTTTAAATGATAATAGAATGGGTATTTCTAAGTCTGTAGGAGCCTTTACAAAGGTATTCCAAAGAATTAGAGGTGCTAAGCTTTATAGAGGCGTAAAAAGAGTATTTAATTTTATAACTCCTAACTTTTTAAATTCTTTTTATCATCAAGTTAAAAGAGGTTTAAAAGGTTTCTTCCAAAGAGATAATATATTTGAAGAGTTAGGCTTTGATTATTATGGACCTTATAATGGCAATAATTTAAAATATTGCATTAAAGTTATGAATAAAATTAAAAAGGCAAAAGGACCTATTGTTTTACATCTACTTACTAAAAAGGGTAAAGGCTATGAATTTAGTGAAAAGGATGAGGTTGGATCATTCCATGGTATTGAACCATTTGATATTAAAACAGGTAAGCCTTTAGTAGTGTCAAATAAAGTATCTTATTCTAAACTTGTTGCCGATACTTTAGTGAAAAGAAGAGAAAAGGAAGAATTCTTCGTTGTTACTCCAGCTATGAAGGCTGGTTCTAAATTAGATGAATTCGCAAACCTTTATCCTAAATCATTTTATGATGTAGGTATTGCAGAAGAGCATGCTGCTGTTATGGCTGCAGGTATGGCCCTAGAAAATAAAAAAGTTGTACTATTAATGTATTCAACATTCTCACAGCGTGCATTTGACCAAATCTTAAATGATATATCAAGACAAAATTTAAAGGTTATAATTGGTTTAGACCGTGCAGGTATAGTAGGAGAAGATGGTTCAACACACCAAGGTGTTTATGATATTTCAATGATGTCATTAATGCCTAATATTAAAATCTTCTCACCTAGAAATCCTCAAGAGGTTATAGGTATATTTAACTGGGCATTTGATAATTTAGATTCACCTATTGCTATTAGATATCCAAGAGCTTCATTTGAACCAATTGAGCTTGATTATAATTATGTTTCAGCACCTAAATGGGAATTGGTATCAAAAGGAACTAAGGCTAATGTAATTAGCTTTGGCCCGGATGTAGAAAGAATTAATAATTTAGGCTTAGATGTTAATATATATGATGCTAAAATAATTAAGCCTATTGATAAGGATACATTAAAAGAAATATTTGATAATAATTTACCAATAATTGTCATTGAGCAATGTGTGGATTCAGGAACCTTATATGATAAACTTCTAGAATTTAAGGAAGAAAATAATTATAATTCTAAGATATATCATTTTGGCTTTGAACCAGATACAATCATCTTACATGGTAAGATAGAAGATGTATATAAAAAATATGGTTTATCAGATGATGAACTAAAGAAATTTATAGAAGAAAAATATAAAGGATAGCGAGGCTATCCTTTTATTATTGGCTTTGATTGTTCATTTTTTAATAAATCAATATTATAGATTAAATCTAATATCTTAGATACCTTCATTTCAATATCTAATATATTATTTATACCTTCTTTGATATTTGAATATATTGTTATGTTTTTCTTTATTTTATTTAAATATGATTTACCTAAATCATCATATCCTAATATTCTTACAAAATTAATATCTAAATTATTAATTTCTGCTTTTTTGATATTAAATAATATATACATTAACATTCTTTTAATTCTAGTTTTTGTATATCTTTTAGTTGATAGATAATCTATAAAAGAATCTAAGTCATTATAATATATAATATCCTTTAATTTATTTTCAATTCCTTCATCGACAAAATACAAATTTTTTAATTCTAAAATATCAGATTCTAGTATTTTATATTTTAGATAATTAAATATTTTATCTTCATTTAATACATTATCCTTATTAACATAATTTGGGCAATATTTATTAATTAAATCTAGATTAGCTCTAATAGACCTAGAAGAAGTAAATTCTAAATTGTTTGGAGTAAGCTCATGATGGGAAGAATTAAATCTTTTAATTGTGTTTAATTCGATATTATAATTATTATCTTTAATAGCTTTATAATAAGAATAACCTAGCATATCATTCGGTTCTAAATCTAATATTTTAGAATAAGCTTCCTTATAAGATAATCCTTTATCTAGATATTCTTTTATTTTATTATCGTTTTTATTATATTCATTATATGCTTTTTCATATAATTTAATATCATCTGTTTCACTACCAATAATAATTTTATTAACATTTAATAAATTTAAAATAGATACAGCATTATAAGCAAAAATATCAGATCTTTGGCAAGCTAAAATAAATGGTAATTCAACTACTAAATCTATTCCAGCCTCTAGTGCGTAATTAGTCTTTTCAAATTTATCAAATATAGATAAATCACCTCTAGAAGAAATAGATGAAGACATTACCGCAATAATTAAATCTGGGTTATATAATTCTTTAATTTTTTTAATGTGATAAATATGTCCACTATGTAGTGGATTATATTCAACGATTACACCAATTATATTCATAAAATTATTCACCGAATTCATTATACTAAAATTTAATTATAAATTGAATAATTTATAAAATTATTTTATAATTATTAATGTTTTGGAGGATAAGAAATATGAATAATTGGGATTTAACTAGATTATATAAAAATGATGAATTATTCAATGAAGATTTAGCTAGAATTGCTAAAATTGTTGAAGAAGTATCAGCATTAAAAGGTAAATTAAATGAATTTGAATCATTTAAGAAATATGTAGCTTTATATAAGGAATTTAATTTAAAGCTTTCTAAGGCATATTCATATGCTGCAATGGGCCATGATTTAAATCAAAAGGATGAACAAGGTGTTAATAAATACCAAATGGCTTATATGTGCTATTCTAAGGCTATTCAAGGTATGTCTTGGGTTGAGCCTGAGCTTTTAACTGTAGGAGAAGAAAAGCTTTTAGAATTCTGTTCTAAGGATAAGGAATTAGAAGCTTCAGCCTTCAGCATTAAGAACCTATATAGATTACATAAATATGTTCTTGATGAAAAGAGTGAAATGATTTTAGCAAACGCTGAAGAAGCATTCTCTAAATTCAATGATTTATATGATAAATTATGTGTAGTAGATTCTAAATCAGCTAAGGTAAAATTATCTAATAAAGAAGTATTAGAAATTAATGGCTCTAATTATACTTATTATTTATCAAAGGCTGAAAATCAAAAGGATAGAAAGAAAATCTTTGAAGCATATTACCAAGGCTTTGAGGAGAAAAAGGCGACACTTGCTGGAATCTATGATGGTATTTTAACTGCAGATATGGCAAGAGCTAATTCTAGAGGCTATAAGTCTATGCTTGATATGCATCTATTCCATAATGATATTGATAAATGTGTATATGAAGCATTAGTTAAAACAACTAGAGCTAATACAGCACCTTTAAAGAAATATATTAAATTAAGAAAAGAAAAATTAGGTTTAAAGAGCTATCATACATATGATAGATTTGTTGAATTTGTTAAGAACAACAAGGAATATTCTTATGAAGAAGGTAAGAAGCTAGTATTAGAAGCTGATAAATCAATGGGTGAGGACTTCTATAAGAAGTGTCAAACAGTACTTGAAGAAGGTAGAGTATCAGCATTCCCTGGTGATGGTAAAAGAACTGGAGCTTATTCAACAGGTACATATGAGGAAGGACCATTTATCTTATTAAATCATAATGGTAAATTGGATGATGTATTTACTATTGCCCATGAAGGTGGACACTCTATTCATACAATGTATTCAAATGAAGCTCAACCAGTAGAAACTGCAGATTATACAATCTTTGTTGCTGAAATTGCTTCAACTTTAAATGAACAAGTATTACTTGACTATATGTTAAAGAATATTAAGGATAAGAATGAAAAGATTACATTATTACAACATTCAATCGATTCTTTAATTGCAACATTCTATAGACAAACATTATTTGCTGATTATGAATTACAAACTCATAAGATGAAGGAAAATGGTGAGCCTATTACAGATCAAGCATTATCTAATATAATGGCAGATTTATATAAGAAGTATTATGGTATTAATCTAGATAGAGAGCCATTAAAGAAATATGTATGGGCATATATTCCACATTTATTCCATACTCCATTTTATGTATATCAATATGCTACATCTAATGCTGCAAGCTTAGCTATTTATTCTAAGATTAAAGCAGGAGATAAGGAAGCATTTGATAAGTACATTAATTTAATTAAGAGTGGTGGAAGTGATTACCCAGTTAATCTAGTTAAGAAGGCTGGAGTTGATTTAACTAAAAAGGATGCTTATTTAGCTTTAATTAATAGAGTTGATGAGCTAGTAGATGAATTGGCTGAATTATTAAAATAAAGGCTTTAAAGGGAAGATTTCAAATCTTCCTTTTATTTTTATATAAAACAAAAAGGAAAGAATATTTCATCTTTCCTTTTTTAACCTTTTTAACCTTTTCTTTTTAATACTTTCTTTCAAATATAAATAGCTTAGATAGCTTGAGCAATCATTGCTTCAGCAACCTTCTTAAAGCCTGCTACGTTAGCACCAGTAAGAAGATCGAATGGATTACCAGATTCAACAGCTTCCTTGTAAGATGCATTGAAGATGTTAACCATGATACCATGTAGTTTATTATCAACTTCTTCGAAGCTCCAAGATAATCTTTCAGAGTTTTGGCTCATTTCAAGACCAGAAGTAGCAACACCACCAGCATTTGAAGCCTTAGCTGGAGTGAAGATTACCTTTTGGCTAATTAAGTATTTAGCAGCTTCTAATTCAGTAGGCATATTAGCACCTTCACAAACTGCGATACAGCCATTTGCAACTAGTGTCTTAGCTTCTTCAAGATTTAATTCGTTTTGAGTAGCACAAGGCATTGCAATATCGCACTTAACTGACCAAATTCCACGGCAGCCATCATGATATTCAGCACCTTTAACTCTATTTACATATTCTTTAATTCTACCACGTTCAACTTCCTTGATTTGTTTAACAACATCTAAGTTGATACCGTTCTTATCATATATATAACCATTAGAATCAGACATAGCAACAACTTTACCACCAAGTTGAGTAGCTTTTTCATTTGCATAAATTGCTACGTTACCAGAACCTGAGATAACAACTGTCTTTCCTTCGAAAGAAGTCTTCTTTAAAGTCTTTAAAGCTTCTTGAGCATAATAGCATAGACCATAGCCTGTAGCTTGTGTACGAGCTAAAGAACCACCATAAGTTAATCCCTTACCAGTTAATACACCGCTGAATTCATCACGAATTCTCTTATATTGACCGAATAAGTAGCCGATTTCTCTTCCGCCAACACCGATATCACCGGCAGGTACATCTGTGTCAGGACCAATGTGACGATAAAGCTCAGTCATAAATGATTGACAGAATCTTAATACTTCATTGTCGCTCTTTCCTTTAGGGTCGAAATCAGATCCACCTTTACCTCCACCCATAGGAAGAGTAGTAAGTGAATTCTTTAATACTTGTTCAAGACCTAAGAACTTAATGATAGAAGCATTAACGGATGGGTGTAATCTTAAACCGCCCTTGTAAGGTCCAATTGCACTGTTGTATTGAACTCTAAAGCCTCTGTTAACTTGGAATTCGCCCTTATCATCAACCCATACAACCTTAAATTGTACAAATCTTTCAGGCTCTAAGAATCTTTCTAGAATCTTTTGTTGTTCTAATTTAGGATTTTTTGCAATGTAGTCTTCGATAGATTCAACTATTTCTTGAGCTGCTTGTAAAAATTCTTTTTCGCCTTTGTTTTTTTCACAAAGTTCTGCGTAAACTTTTTTTGCGTATTCTGTTTTCATAATCTCTACCTCTCTTATTTTTTGCAATACGAGGATATTTTAGCACAATTATTTTGCAAAATAAAGATATTTTTGTCATAAATTTTAAAAAATATCGATTTTATCAAATATAATTACCTAAAAAAGTTTAATAATTGTCAAAAATTCTAAAATTATAATAGTTTATTTAAATTTTAATGTATGTTATAATAATCTTAAGAGGATACGTTATGAAAAAGGTAATATTATTTGGTGGCGCTTTGGCAGCTGGTAAATCAACATTTTCTAATATTGTTGGTGATAAATATAATATTTTAATTATCAATAAGGATAATTTAAAGGAAATATTAGGAGATAATTTTTTCGCTAAAAATAGAGAAGAAAATAAGAAATTATCTGTGGCTTCATTCCAACTTATTAAATATATATTATATAAGGAGAAAAATATTGTTGGCTTTGAATCTAATTTTAAAGATTATGAAATGGAAGAACTAGCTAAATATTTTAACGATAATAATATTAAAGTCTTATCATTTGTCTTTGATGCTGATGATGAGATTTTACATCAAAGATTTTTGAACAGATTAAATGAAAATAGACATTATGTTCATAAATCTGAAAATTTTACAGATATAAAAGACTTTACAAAAATGCTTAATGGCCTAAGAAGTGTTAAATACCCTGGTAAGGTTATTAATATAAATTGTAATGATTTTTCATATCAAAAGGACAATAGATTATTTAAAATAATAGAAGAATTTATTAAAGAATAAGAAAGGAAGTGTATTTATGGATAATTTTGTATCATCAAGAGATATCATAAAATGCTTAATGTGCTATGATGCTCCATGTAAAAATGCGTGTCAAAACGGTGTTGATCCAGCAAAAATTCTAAGATCAATTCGTTTTGCAAATTATAAGGGTGCATTAAATAATTCAAATAGTGCTTGTATAAATTGTGATGGTCCTTGCCAAAAGGCTTGTATTATGGGGGATGACTTAAAGCTTACTAGAATTATGAAACAGTGTTACCAAGCCAAAGAAAAGTTTAAAATGGATTACAAAAAGGCTGATATTAAAAGTGATATTTGTGGTATAGAAATAGAAAATCCATTTTTACTTTCTTCATCTGTTGTAGCCTCAACCTATGATATGTGTAAAAGAGCTTTTGAGGCTGGCTGGGCAGGAGTGGCTTTTAAAACAATATGTATGATGGATATTGTAGAAGCATCTCCAAGATTTTCGGCTGTTAAAGGCTTGGATGGCTCAATTCAAGCATTTAAAAATATTGAACAGCTAAGCGACCATTCAGTAATTGAAAATATGGAAATATTTAGAAGATTAAAAAAAGAATTCCCAAATAAATTTTTATTAGTATCAATTATGGGAAGAGATGAAGCTGAATGGGCTTATTTAGCTAAAGAATCAGAGAAGGCTGGAGCTGATGCCTTAGAATTAAATTTCTCTTGTCCTAATATGACAGAAGATGGTACAGGTAGTGATGTTGGCCAAATACCTGAGCTTGTAGAAAAATATACAAGGGCAGTTGTTAATGCAGTTAAGATTCCTGTTTTAGCTAAGTTAACTCCAAATGTTATGACTATGTCACCTTCAGCACTTGCGGCTAAGCGTGGTGGTGCAAAAGGTATCGCAGCTATAAATACAATAAAATCTATTACAGATTTAAATATTATGGAAAAGGTTTATACATCTAAAAAGCTAGATAAATTTGCAGTAGGTGGCTTATCTGGTCCGGCAGTTAAGCCTATCGCCTTAAGATTTATTGCTGAGCTAGCTCAAAATAAAGAATTAAAGGGT
>JAEEGL013352788.1_pt1 | contig 50953 bp, 24 predicted proteins | sample 9134231 | NCBI WGS metagenome assembly JAEEGL01 (sample SAMN16246548, study PRJNA631951) | gut metagenome | biome: gut microbiome; feature: rumen; material: fiber-attached | host: Bos | place: Iran: Karaj | collected 2018-10 | reverse complement strand
TTGGGGATTGGGGATTGGGGATTGGGCCCAATCCCCAATCCCCAATCCCCAATCCCCAATCCCCAATAAATAATTTTTTTAAGTCATTCATTAAAAATTAATTGATATTGTATTATCAAAACTGAGGAAAGTTTATTAAAATTTTTATTTTTAATTTTATGAATATTTTAAATTCAATTTTATTATAAAAATAATTTTAAATGAATGTAGAAAAAGGAAATTATTGGTGGAAAAAATATATGGATGTGGATAAAAATATTATAAGACCTTTTGATGGTTATGAGTATTTTTTAACAATGAGTTATTTGTCGGTTTCTGATATATTTCCTAAATTTTCAATTGATGATTTTATATTATGTTCTAAAGTAAATTTACCAAATATTGAAATATTTAATTATCAAGTTAAATTTATAGAAAATCATCCTTTTTGGTATAAAAGAAAATTTGAATTTATAGAAGGTTTAAATATAATTAATGCAACTAATTCAGAAAAATATGAAAAAGATTATATGAAATATTTATTAAAGGAAAAACCAACATATTTTATAGAAAATTTATTGGATCCAAAAGATAATTCTTTAAGATTACCATATAAATTTGAAATAGTTCAATTAGAAAATAAAACTCAATTAAATTTTTATTCTCTTCATGCAATGTGTGATGGGAGAACTATATTTACAATATTTGATAATATTAGAAAAATAATAGATTATATTACTTCAGTAGAAAATAAAAATTTATTAAATAAAGAAATTTTACAAAAAGAAGAATCTCCAATTTGTGAATTTGGTCAAATAAATAATTATATTAATTTAGATAAAAAATACTATGAAAAACCTCCAGATAAATGGAATGAAATACCATTTCAAAATATATTACCAAAATTAAATGTAAATGCTACAGAAAAAAATTATTATCAAAATCAAACTTTCATTTTTTCTTATTTAAAAATACAAAAATTTTGTAAAGAAAATAAAGTATCACCTCAAGCAATGCTAACAACAATGATGAGTAGAAGTACAAGAAAATATTATAATTTACCAAATGAAACTCCAATATATAATTATACTCCTTGTGATAGTAGAAATAGTATTTATTCAAGTGATTATTTAAAAAATAGAAAATATTTTTGTGGAGCTGGAGCTTTATTTCCAAAATCAATTGGTCAAAATAATTTAATAGAAGATATTATTTATAATTATAATTCAATGAAAGATTGTATTTTAAAAGTAGAAAATATTTCTCAAATTATAAGAAGTTCATTAACTATTAATAAAGATAATTTAAAATTTACTCCTGAAGATAAAATGCCTAATTTCAATAAACAGGCTTGTACTTGTTGTTCTCATATTGGAAAAATTAATGGCAATTTACCTATTTTTAGTATTAATTTGGATATACCTTTTAATTGTGAAAATGATTATACTTTAGCTTTTCATGCTTATCATAATGAAGAAAAATTCTTTATTACAATGTTAAGACCTAATCTATTTAATAAAGATTTTTTAAATATTATTTTAAATGAAATGAATATTATATTTAATTGTTGAATTGGTTATTTTAATAAATAAAGATTTAAAAATTTAAATAAATGATATTTTTTACTTAAAAAATATTATATTAATTTTAACAACATTCTCCTCTTAAAATTGCAGGTCTATCTAATTTTTCATCTATTTTTTCCAATAATTTTTTAAATTCTTCTAAAGTTTTTAATTGATTTTCTTCATTAGGATCTTCAAATTTTTTAATATTAATAGTATTAACATTTCTTGATTGAATATTATTATTATTAACAGAATTAAAAGTATAATTTCTTTCTTGAATATTTTTATTTATATTTAAAGAATTATTTATTTTAATTGGACTTGTAATTTGACTAAAATCATAATTATCAATAGTTCTTTTAGGTGAATTTAAAGTTGTTTTACTAAAAAGATTATTTTGAAAATTAACTGACATATTATGAATTTTACAATCTTTTTCATTTATTGTATTTTTCAAACATAAATTTTCATTATGTAATTTTTTTTCATTCATTTTCATTTTATTAATAATACTTTTATATTGATTTTCCAATTCTTCTTTTCTTAAATTTTCTTGAAAAGCATTTTGATTAATAAAATTTTTCATTTTTCTCAATTCTTCAGTTGCTATAGTTAAATTATTTGTTAATTCAGCTTTTTCACTTTCTAATTTAGCTTTTTCTTTCATTATATCATTTAATTTTTTAGTATAATCAAAATGTTCATTTTGTTTATTTTCTAAATGAAATTTTAAATCATTTTCTTTATCATTAATTTCATTTCCTAATTCTTCAATTTGCTTTTTTAATTGTTCAATTATTGCATCTTTATTAGATAAATTTATTTTATTTTGATTTGATTCAATTGTTAATATTTCTATATCATGATTTTGATTTAATATTTGTCCTTGAGCTTCTACTAATTTTTCTTTATAAACATTTAATTCATTTAATAAATTTGAATTATCTAATTTTAAATTTGAAATTAAAGTTTCATAATCAATTGATTTATTTTGTAAAGTTGATTCTAATTCAGGTATTTTTTTTTCACATTCATTTAATTTATCATTTAATCTTTTATTTTCTTTTTCTAATTTTTTTATTTCTGAATCATGTTCAAAATCTTTTTCCTCTAATTGACTTTTTAAATTATCGATTTGAAGTTTTAAATTAGAAATATCAAATTTTAATCTTTCATTTTCAATTCTAAATTCATCTAATTTAACATTTAATTTATTATTTTCATTCATAAAATTATTTCTTATTTTAAATTCTCTACTTTGGAAATTTTGAATTAATTCTTTTTCTTTATTTGATAAATCATTTTGAATAATATTCATATTTTCTTTATATATTTCTGTATTTTTTATTATTTTTTCTTGTCTATTTGATAAATTAATTGCATCATTTACTTCATTTTCTTTTAATTCAATTTCTTTTTTTAAATTTTCAATTTCCCTTTTTAAATCTGAATTAGCTCTTTCATATTTATTAAATTTATCTTGAGACATTTTAACTAAACTTTGAAATTCACAAATTATTTTATTTTTAACATTTAAATCTTCTTGTAATTCTTCTAAAGAATGTTTTAACATTGAATTTTCAGTTTGTAAATTTTTTATTATTTGATTTTGTTCTGTTATTCTTAAATTTAAATTTTTACTATCAAAATTATTATTATTACTGTTTAAAGGAGAAAAAGTTTGAAAATTTGTATCATTAATTGGACTTTGGAATTGAGTTTCAGTTTTTAAAATTGAATTTGAATTTAAATTATTTTTTTGAAATGTAGACGGAATATATTTTGGGTCATCAATGTCAGAATCCGTTAATTCTCCTTGTTCATTTAATTTAAATTTATTTTTTGACATATCTATTTTAAATTCATCATCTGGATTGAAACTTCCTATTGGAGATAAAATATTTGGGTCTTGCATTTTTTTATTATATTTTAATTATGTTTTTACTAATTGTTTATTTTTTGTGAAATATATGTTTGTAAAATTTTAAAGATTGTTAAAAAATTTTTATGATCTAAAAAAAGAATAAATATAATTTATTATTGAAATAAATTTTTATTTAAAAATAATGAGTTCAAACAAAAAGAATATTATTAGAAAATGAAGAAAAAAAATCTGAAGAATGTTTTATTATCTGATTAACCAGAATTAAAAAATATTAATATAGTTTTTATATCTTCCATTTAATTACCATATCATTCAAAGACACTTTTTTTATTATGACTTAATACTAAAAAAAAATTCACAAAGTTCTTGATTCAAAAATATATTAAGATGCTCTTAATGAAAAACTAATATATTACTTCAATTAAAAATAAATATATTTTAAAAAAAAATTTATTGAAATAAATTAATTAATATGGAAAATGAAAATCAAAATGAAATAAATAATGCTATAAGAAATTTACCTACAAGAGAATATATTTCTAAAACAGTAGAAAAAGCTTTAACAGAAGGAATGTTTCAAATTACTCAAATTAAGCCAGCAAATCCTATTGAATTTTTAGGAAATTATCTTCTTCAAAAATCACAAGAAAAAAATAATATAAATTAAAATCTTTAAATAAATATAATAATTATAAATTAATTTTTAAAAATAATATTTTTGTATTTTAAAAAACATGTTAAGAGAAACTGATTTTCCTCAATTTATAAATTTAAAATGTCTTAGATTAAATCCTCCAAACTTAAATAAATTAATAACACCTCTAAATGGATTATATAATGATATAAATAATAAAGAAGATATAAATGTTTTTCCTTTAGAAAAAAAAACTTCAAATTTTTCTTTATCATCAAACAATCTAAATATTGAGAATGTCTTTATAATAAATGAAAAATTTGGTAAAGTATATTTTTCTGAAATTTTTGAAGCAATATTGATTTTCATTAACACATCAAATTACTATGAGATAGAATTAAAAAACATAGAAATTGTAATAGCAATAGAAGTAAAAAAAAAATTATTAAGAGTAAGATTTCAAAGTGATATTCCTCAAAATATAATATATATAAAACCTCTTGAAAGTTATGGAATAAAAATAAGATTTAAAATAGAAACAAATTACAAATATTTAATTGATACTTATGCTATTTGCCAATGTAAATATTATGATGAAATAATAGCAAAAGATGATAATAAAGGTTTATATAGAATATTTAATAAAACCGAAAAATACCAAATTTCAAATGGAAGAGTTGAATTAAATTTTGTTAGAAGATTTACTTTTGATGGTTTAACACCTTTTTCAACTCAAGAAAAATATATTAATCAATTAAAAAATTGTATTATTGAACAAACTATAAAAAATATATCTAATTTTACTTTAGTTTTAAATGATTTTAAAATGAATAGTAAATTTAAACCAGATGAATATTTTGAAATAGATAATATAGATTTAATAAAAAATACTATTTTAGAACCTAATGAAGAAATGAATGTAGTTTTTAAAATAAAAAATGTAGAAATTTTTTCAAATGAAAAATCATTTTTTTTGACTATAAAATGGACTCATTTATTTGATTTGACTCCTAAAAATTATATAAAAGAAATTGAAAATGGATTTGATCTTTATAATAATTATATTGCTTTAAATGTAGTTGAACAACCTATGAATGAAATAATAGAAAATCAAAATTTTAAAATAATATTTTCTTTAAGTAAAAAAACTAAACAAAATATTATAGTTGTTATTGAAACTGAAGCTTTAAGAGATTGTGAAAAATCTAATGATAGAGAAATTGAAATAATTGATATTGTTCAAAAAAAATTAGAATTAAGTGAAGATATTCCTATTAATACTTTTTCTTTAATTTGTAAAAGTGATATTTTAGGAGGAGTTAATTTACCTAAAATTAGATTAAGTGTTTTTGATAATAGAAATTCACTTCTACAAAGTTTTACTTTTGAAAATTTATTAGGGTATAATTGTGTTAAAGGAATTAATTAGTATTTAATTTATAACTGATTTTTAAAAAAAAGAAAATCTTTTTTTATATATATATAATTTTTTTATATAAGTTTTATTATATTTTCAGATTAATTATGATTAAATGAAATTTAGTAATATTCGGTATTATACTATTAATTTAATAATCAATTTTTATTTTTTATTTTTTTAGTGTTTTAATTATATTTCTATCATTTTTGTTTTTCTCTTTTGAATTGTTTAATTTATGAGCAAAGTCTTTAGTTGCTTTAATATTAGTAATTTTAATAGGAATATTTTTCTTTTCTTTACTATTAGATTTTTTACTAGTATTTATATTCATTTCTTTTTTTAAATTTTTTATCTTAACATTATTATAACTATTTATTTTATTTTTCCCAGAATTTAAATTTTCATTATTATATAAATTAGTATTATCAGAATTATTACTATCTTTAGGACTAATTAACTTAGAAGAACTTCTAGAACTATAACTATTAACAAAACTTCCTTTTTGATTAACTGATTTTGGTTTATCATTTGAAGTTGAAAAATTAAAATGATTATTTATATTTTTTGGATTATATTCTAATTTCTTATTATTGTTATTATATACTTTTAATTGATTTACTTTTTCTTCTTCATTAAATGAGATTTTTACTGTAGAGGAATCATTAAAAGAGACATTTTTATTATTTTTTTTTATTTTTTGAACGTTCTGTATTATTGGAATTGAGGGTATTGATTTTGTTCTATTGTTATTTTGTTCTTTAAGTTTTAATGCATTGGCATTAGCATTAGCATTGGCCACTATTGTTGATAAAATTAAATCTTCTTCTTCTTCTGAATTTAAAGAATTTGATTTATTTAAATTATTATTTTCAATATTGTTTCCTGTGATTTTATTTAGTTTTCTGTCATTTTCATTTTTTGAAGAATTTTCATTTAATTCTTGACCTTTAATTTTTGAGTTTGAAATTATTTTATCTGATTTTATTCCCTTATTTTTATTTATGCTTTCATTTAAATGTATATTATTTGAATTATCATTTGATTCTTTATTTTTATTATTTATATTTTTTTTTATTGTTTCTTGATTTAAATTTTCAATTTGGATATTATTAATATTTTCTATTTTTATCTCATTATCATCTTTTATTTTTTTATTAAAAGATTCGAGAGTATTTTTATGAAAATAATTTTCAGTAGGATTTTCTTTATTAATATTTCTATTTCCTATATAAGTAAATTCCATATTTTCAGAAATTTGATAATCTAATTGTTTTTTTATTTTATTATTATAAGAATCCTTATTTTCACTATAAATTTTTTCTTGAATTTTATTATTTTTAATTTGAATTTCAATAATATCTCCTTCTTCATTAACATAATCTTTATGAACATTATCATTATTATTTTTGTAATTGAAATTTTCATCAATAATATCATTAGATAAAATATCTTGACAAATTAAAATACTATTATTATCTTGATTATTTGAGTCTTGTTCTCTAATATTATTAATAGTTTTGTAATCTAAATTAAAAGTATCTACAATATTATCAGCTATTTCACTTAAATTTTGTGATTCTTTATTTATTTGATAATTAATACATGTAGGATAATTTTTATTTCTATTATTATCATTATTATAATTTCGATATGAAATTGGATAATTATTATAATTATTATTTCTTATATTAAAAGATTTCCCAAAATAATTTTTATTATCATTAAAATTGACTCTATTTGTATTAGTAAAATCAGTACTTGAAATAATATTATTTAATCTATGAATTTTATTAAATAATTTCTGGAAATTTAATTTTAGATTCATATATTGTAATTCATCAGAATATGTATTTATATTATTGAAATAATTTGTTTGATTATATGTATTATTTGATGGTTCTATTTGATAGTATTCTCTTAATTTTTGTTTGTTATAATTTGGAGATTTGCTTTTTTTCTTTTGAATTGGGATTTTAGTATAATAATTTGAACTTAACATTTATAAAAAATAATGAAATAATACAATCAGATTAATTTAAAATAAAAAATAAATAATAAAAATTTATATATTTTCTTATTATTTTTATTAACATGTTTATTTATTATTAAATCTTAATAGTTTTTAAGTTATAATTAATCATTATTATTATCATTTATATTATTTTCTTTTGTAAAATTCAGAAAATTTTATCCTTATTTAATGAAAAGATTATTTTTAGTTTTTTTTAACCACTAATCTTGTATTGAATCTATTTTTAATCTCATAGAAGCAAAAGACTTAATTAGGAAATTATTAGAAAAAATCTTAAAAATCGAATTTCACCTTTTGATGCTATGAAATATCCTTGGATAATAAAATATTCAAATAAGAATAATAACATTAATGAAGATTAATTTTTTAATAAATTTCTCTTAATAATTGTATACAAAATTCATCAAAACAAAAAATACATCAAGATTCAGTTGCTTTTATAGTTCATCAAATCTCTAACATAAAAATGATTCAAAAATTAACAAAAAAATATCTAAAGAATGAAATGAAAGTGGTGAAGGTTTATTATCAAAGGAATAAAGAAAGGTTACAAAAAATTTTTTTCTAAAAATTTAACTGATAATGAATTTGATGAAATTATAAAAAATATTGAGCAAGAATAATCTGGTCAAATTTCAATTGAAGAATTTGTAAGAGCTACTCTTAAATATGATAAGTGATAAAAATTTAAAATAGGCTTTGGAATATTTTGATAAAGATAATGAAGTTTTAGGCTTGACTGAACAAAAAAAGAAAATACAAATTGAGTTAATGAAAAATTATTAAAGAAGTGATATTAATAGTGATGGACAAATTAATTATGATGAATTTAAAACTATGATGAAATTAAATCAAAGAATAATTACTAATAAAAACAAAGTTAAGTTTATTTTTCTTTTTTTGTGAATATTTATGTGTAAATAATTTTTATGTTATTATAAAAAGAGAGACAATATTTTATTTGATGTTCTGATATATATAAATTTAATTTATAATTTAATTCAATTATAATTTTTTTTCTAAAATTTTTTAATAAAATGTGTACTTATTCAGCAAATGATTTTTCTCAATTTTCTCCTTGTAATTTAAAGAAATTATCAGCACCTGAAATAGTAGATAATTACCTTAAATATAGGAAAAATAAAGATAATCAATTTTTAATAAAAGGAACAAATTTAAATGATTGTTATAATTCTTTATTAACAAATGAATCAACTTTAATGGATTCTTTTTCTTTAAAACCAAAATTTTTAAGAGACACAAAAACCGATATAACAACAAAATATAATCATTTTATAGAAGGTCTACAAAATGAAAAAGATAGAAGACTAAATAAATATAATTCAAATAGAATGAAAAATGTAGATGTTTTAAATATAAGGTATCAAGATACTAATACTAATTTTCATTTTTTAAGTACTTTACCTAAATTTAAAAATATTACACAATATAATAATAAAGCTAGAAATTTTTATTCTATGGATTTAACTCCTAATAAAGGTTCTTGGAAAGTTGGAACTTCTGCTAAAGTTTGGGAATATAGGAATAAATTTGATAATAAATTTAATTTTTAATGATTATATTTAAGATTTTAGAAGTTATTTTTTATTAATTTATATATATGAATATTTTTTAAGATTTTTAAATTGTTTTTAAAATAGTTTTTTAAATTTATCTTATTTTTATTTTATTTTATTAATAATGGATGATAAAAAATCAAAAAAAAAAGTTTCAAAGGATAACGAAATTGATAAATTCTTTACAATGTCATGTAAAAAAGAGAAAATAATATTAACTGGGGATCCAGAAGAAGATATGAAAAAAATACAAACAATAAATTCTTCTGACAAAAAAAATAGATTGAATATAATGGATAAAAAAGACTATTCTCTAATATCATTTATAACTAGTACAAAAAGACCAGATTTATATCATAGATATTGTTATACAAGTGGTGAAGATTACATGATAAAGCAATTAAAGAAAAAAGAAAATAACATAGAAAAAAATAAAGAAAACATAGAAAATAATAAAGAAAATAACATAGAAAACAATAAAGAAAACTTAGAAGATAATAAAGAAAATAATAATGAGAATAATAAAGAAAATGCTAATGAAAATAATATAGAAAAAAATTCAGAAAGTGAAAGTGATTCATCATTAGAAAATTATCAAATGAAAGGACAATTAATGAGATATTTTACATTTAATACAAATATAACATATAAATGTTTTAATTGTGGTGAAGTAGGACATATGGCAGGAAATTGTCCTTATGAAAATAAAATAATATGTTTAAAATGTAATAGAAAAGGACATGAAGATAGAGATTGTCCTTATACCAAATGTTTTAAATGTAATAAATTTGGGCATAAAAATTTTCAATGTCCTATTAAAATAGATAAATTAAAAGTATGTAATAGATGTTTAGGAATTGGTCATAAAGATGAAAATTGTTTAAGAGAACCCTTTTATCCTTATAATAATTTTTATCATAATAATAAATATTATTGTCAATATTGTGGTTCTAATAAACATTTAATTTGTCCTTTTAAAAATAATTTTAACTTTAATTTAGATTTTGAAGATGAATATTTAAATGATATTTCAAAAGATGAAGTTGAAAATTGGGAAAATATGAGAAAAAAATTAAATAAGGAAGAAAAGAAACAAGAATTTAAAGAAGATAATAAAGAAGAGATAAAAGAAGAAAGTGAAGAAGGGGAAATTATTGAAGATGGAAATAATTATTTTAGTGATATGGATAATCGTGAAATATATAAAAGTATATTTTGTCCAATTTGTGCTGGAAGGCATTATTTTGAAAAATGCGAAGAATATATTTTAAATAAAGAGAAATATAAAAATAAATTTGATGAACAAAGAGAAATTTTTGTTAAGAATGTAATAAATAGAAATAATAGAAATAGAGATTATAAAGATTATAATAATAGGAAATTTGAAAAAAATAGAAGTAGAGATAAAGAATATAATAATAATAATAATAAAAAATTTAGAGAAAAAAATTATGATGATTATAATAATAGAAATAATTTTGAACATAGGTTTAATAATAGGGGAAAAAAATATAGGAATGATAATAATTCAAAATATTCAAAAGGAAATTACAATAATTAAGTTTAAATTGAAAATTGTTTTTTTAATAAAATATATTTATAAATATTTTTCTAATATGTTAAAAAATTATTAATTAAATGAAAGATAATTACAAAAAGAAGAAAAGAGTTAAATATTTAAATCAAGTTAAAGAAAAAATTATAAAAGAAATGAAAGCAAATAAAAAAAAATATGATATTGCAAAAAAAAAATTATTTAGTAATAGAGGATTTAAATCTTATTTAAAGGAATTTTCAAATATTTTTAAATTAATTGAAAAGTAAATTTGTGTTTATATTATATTTACAATTGTAATTATAAATTAATTATTTATAACTATAAATTGTAAATTTATTAGAGCTGATATAAAAGATAAAGAAGTAATCAAAAAAAAAAGAAGTAGTAAAACTGGAAGAAGACATAAAAAAAATAATTGGTAATTATTATTTATTAATAAAAATTATAATATTAAATATTAATATTTAGAATAATTAATTTTTTTTAATTATTTTTTAAGAAAATAATTATTATACCTCTATTTATATATATTAATTGGATATGAAATTTGATTTTGAAGAAATTTAAAAAAGTTTGAAAATTTTTATATAAGTGAAAAAAATAAAAATACATCTTTAAAAATTATTTATTTATTTTTTTCTTTTATTATTCCTTTATAAAAAATTCATAAAGTGAAAGAAAAAGTAAATTGTACAAAAAATCAAAATATAATTATTTTAATCTTTTATCTAAAAGGGTTAATAATCTTTAAGAGAAAAAATTTCAATTTAAAGAAAAAATGTCTCAAGAATTTTTAACAAAAAAAAGAGAAAGAATAAATATATCAAATTCACTTAGTACAAATATTTCAGAAGAATTAGGTGAAAAATATTATTCACTTTTTATAACATCTAAATGTATTTATTGCTTGAAAACAATATTAAAAGATGATAAAGTAGAATGTAAAAGATGCTTTCGTTCTTTTCATAAAAATTGTATATATGAAATAACAGATCATGAAACTAATATAATAAAAGAAATATGTGTTTTTTGTAAAAACGAAATTCAAAATACTTGTTGTAAATGTTCTAATATATTAAATAAAAAACAAGATATTATTTTACAATGTGAATTATGTGGGAATAAATATCATTATAAATGTTTTAAATTTCCATTATATTATATTTTTAGAAAATATTGTTATTTTGAATTTATAACTAAAAATAATGGATTTGATTATGAAGAAAAATATAATAAATTACTTACAGAAATATCAAATTTAGATAAAATTAAAAATATAACTTTTAATGATTTAAAGAATGTGATTAAAAAATGTAAATTTAATGATAGAATTTCTGATATTTTATTAAATAATATTTTTTTTGTATGTATTGTTTGTCAATTGAAAAAATATTATAAATTTAATGAAGAAATTATAATGCATAATGCTACTGCTTTACAGAAAATTACTTTTACTAAAAAAATAGGAAAAATTCATGAACTAATTGTTCCTCTTAATTCTATTAAAGAAAAAGTTGATACTATTAATTATGATAAATCACCTTCTATTAAAAAAATAATTGGAGAATTTACTTATAAAAATTATAAAAAAGAAAATAAATCTATGAAAAAAAAAAATTATTTTTTAATTTTTTGGGATAATAATGAATATACTATTGAATTAGAAAATTTTATTAAATGTTTTAATGAATTTGATAATTATTATGAAGAATATATTAAAAATAAAGAAATTGATAGTATTGAAAAATCATATTTTCAAAGTCAAAATGAGTTTAAAGAATTGTTGAAACAGTATAAAAATAATAAAAATAATGATTCAAATGTTATTTTTAATGAAAATCAATTTATTTATTCTGAAAATGAATTTATAGAAAAATTCAGGAATGAACAAATGAAAAATTTATTTGATTTTTTAAATAAAAATAATAATGAATATGCAAAAATATTAATTTTTACAGATAATATTGAAATTAAAAATTTTTATATTAATTATTTCAATGAAAAATATTCATATATATTAATTGATAATAATTCAATTGATAAAATATTTTATGAATGTATAAAATTAAATTCAAAAAATAAAAAACATTATTCAATAGAAGAATATTATGAAAATATTAAAGAAAATAGTTCAGATTTAAAAAACGATATATTACAATTTTTTCAGAAAATGGAAATTGATAATATAAATGATTTAATTCCAGATATTATTTTTATATCTCCAAATATATTAGAAGAAATAAATTTTACAACTCTTTCAATTATATTATATTTTAAGTTTGATTTAATAATAATAGATGTTTCAAACAGTGAAAAATTTTCAAATTATTTTCATATAATATCAAAATTATTAAATGAAAAAAATAATATTAATCAATCTTCCTTAATTTATTTATTTATGAGTGCAACATCAGTTAATAATGAAATAATACAAAATCATTGTTTAGATTTTTTTTCATTATATTTTGATAAAGATGATTCTTTATTAACTGATATAGATCAACTTTTTGGTTCAACTAAATTAAATATTTTAAATTCAAAATTAAAGAAAATATCAGGATATGATTTAAATAGAATTACATTAAATAATAAAAGTTGGAATTTTACTTTAGGAAAAAATGGTCCAAAATTTTTAAATATATTATCAAGTTTATGGTCTTCACATATAACAATAAAATATTGTAATAATGATCATAATTTTTCAAGAATAATAATTAATTTAATACCAATTAATATTGATATAGAAGCTTTTCAACAATATTTAATTATATTAAAAGAGAAAAAAGAAATTGTTTCAAGACCTTCAGAAAATAAAAAAGATTTATTTAAAGCTTTATTAATGATGTGTACTTTTCCAAATGCAATGCCTAAATTTTATATTACTCATTTAGAAAGTTCTTTACCGATAAAAGAAAACATTAATCCTGCCAAAGCAGAAGTTTTATATCAATTAAAGAAAATATTAGAAAAAAAAAATGAAGAAGAAAAATCTCAAATTATTATTATTTATTCTATTGATGATAAAACTTATATTGAAATATCAGATGTTATTAAAAGAGATTTAAAAAGAATTATGAATTCAAACACAAAAAAATTAAATATTCATTTTGAAATTTTTTTCATTGAAGAACAAGAATTATATGAATTTATTGACCAAATAAAGATTAAAACTTATATAATATTTTTTAATGTATTTCTCAATGAAAAAAATTGCTTTTTTTTATATGATAAACTAATAAAAAAAAATAAGGAAATAAATAATAAAATAATAATATTTCAATTTTATATAAATAATTTGTTTGAAGATAATTTATTACAAATTATGTATTCAAGATTTGAAGAAATGTTTCAAGTAATTCAAGGACCTCAAAATAAAGTTACTTTATATTCTCAAATGATAAATGAAGAAAGAGATTGTATTGTTGTTAGAAATTTAAAAGAAACTTTAAATAATTATTTTGAAAATCCAACTATATTAAATGAAAATAATATGATTTTAAATTATTCTGATGATATTGAAAAAAATTGTGATGGTTTAATTTATGTTAAAAAAGATTTTTTTATTTTATGTAAAAATTCACAAGATATTAGTACAAAAATTAAAATTAAAATTGATAGAAAAATTTTAAATGATTTGAAATTTTTAGATAACTCTGAAGATAAATTTAAAGAAATTGAATCAAATGAAAAGAATAATATTAGTAATTCAGAAGATATTGAATTTATTGAAGAGATTCAAGGTGATAAAAATGAAGAAAATATTAATGAAAATAATAATAATCTAAATAACATTAATGAAACAAATAATAACAATAATTTTCAAAAAGAAATTGAAGAAAGACAAAACAATGAATCAAATGATAATTCAGAAAATAATTTAAGTGAAAATAATAATAATAAAGAAATTATATTTGATAATGATATAGAAGAAGAAGATATAAAGAAAGATAGAAAATTATATAAATTTTTAAAAGTATTATTAAAAAAACAACAAGATAAAGATAGAGAAAGAGAAAATGAAAATAATGAAGAAGAAATGGAAGAAAATAACGAAGGTAATAATGATTATGATGAAATAATTCAAAATGAATATAGTGATGAATTATTTGTTAAATTAAAAAATAATTTAAATTATGATATTATATATTATAATAATCATGAAAAAGAATCTAAATCAACAAAAAATGAATCTCAATTAGATGATATTGGATTAAATATTCAAAATATACAAAGAACTGCAAATATATTAAAAGATATAACTAAATCAAATGGCTATTAAATATAAAATATTTAATATTTTTTAATTAAAAAAATTATTTTAAAACATTCAATCTTAAATGGATTTTTTATTCTTTGATTAATAAATGAAATAATATGAAAATCATAAATTAAATATTTTTTAATAAATGTTTTGAATTCCAATGAAATAATCATCAATTTTAAGATAAAATAATAAATGAATTGCTAAATTATTTCTTATAATATTTTTCATTCATTGATATTACTTTCAATTTTTGGAAATGCTTCAATAATAACAAAATCTGAAGGAAGATATGCAATCTATTAAAAAATCCTACTAAATCTTTATTTAAAACTAATTTATATTCATTTATATGATTTTATTTGAGATAATTTCATACTAGATTTAATTAATAGTTCAACAACCCATTTATTTAAATAAATTTATTTTTTTATTTGAATTATCTGCTTTATAAAATGAATAAAAAACAAATATAAAACATTATTTAAGAAATGTCAGGAGTAACATTCCATTATTTATTAAAATATATAATAATAGGAGATCCTTCAGTAGGTAAAAGTAATCTTTTATTAAAATATGCTCATAATAAATTTACAAGTGAATATCAAGCAACAATTGGAGTAGAATTTGGAGCAAAAAATTTAAAATTAAATGAAACAATATTTAGAATTCAAATATGGGATACTGCAGGACAAGAAAATTTTAAAAGTATAACTAGAACTTATTATAAAAATTCAGTTTGTGCAATTGTTACTTATGATATAACAAAAAGAACTTCTTTTGAAAATGTTCAAGAATGGATTGATGAAGTTAAAAGTCAAACACCTAAACAAATTTTATTAGTTTTAGTTGGAAATAAAATTGATTTAGAAAATGAAAGAGTTGTTACTTTTGAAGAAGGAAAAAAATTAGCTTTAGAAAATAATATGATTTTTTTCGAAACTTCTGCTTTAAGTGGAAGAGGAGTTGACAATGTTTTTAATAATACTTGTCAAAAAATTTATGAAAATATTCAAAAAGATTATTATGATTTAAATGATGAAACTTGTGGAATCAAAAAAGGAGAAAATATTAGTGAATATATTGATATAAGTTCTAATAATGAAGTTAAAAGGAATAAAAAATGTTGTAATAAAAATTAAAATAATAGATTATATTTTTATTATTATTTTTTCTATTATAATTTATAGTATTAGACATCAAAATTATTTTTATGTTTAAGTTTCAAATATTAATATATTTTCCATATTTGATATAATTTATCTTGATAAACAAAATAATAATAATCTAATAAGTGAATAAATAAAAAAAAGAAAAATGAATTCCTGATGAAATTAATTGTTGAATAAAATGAAATAAAATATTTCTGCTTTATCTGCTTTATATCAAAGAATACATTTGGATAAAATATTTTGTAAAGATAGTAAATCAAAATATAATTATATCAAAACTTACTATAAATTTACTTTTTTAGTTGATGCTAAATCAACCAATCAAAAAAGAGATAAAAATAATATTAAAATGAAATGAAATTTATTTTGTTATATTTATGGTATTTTATAGAGAAACTTAATTTTTTAATGTCTTCTCTACTAATTGCACAAGTTTCAATATAAATTAAATAATTATCTTTTGCAAATTTTTTGCATCTTCAAAAGAATTTCATAATTATTCATTCTTTAAATCAAATTTAATTTCACCTAATATTATAAAAATTCTTATTTGAACATGAGTATTAAAAGTATTTTTATCAGTAATATTAAAAATGAATATAATTGAATATATTTATAGGATGAATATAAGATTTAACATATTTTGAATTGTTATGTCTCATATTATTAAGCTTTTTGTTTAAAAAGCACTTCCTATGTTAAAACATATTCTTCTTCTATCGCTTAATAATAATATTTTGATAATATAAAAGTTTTTATTATATGTTGCTCTCCTATTATTATAATTTTATGATTTCTGTTTGAGATGTGATACTTACTTTTATATTTTTTGATAATGTTTGCATTATTTCTTAATAAATAATAATTTAATTTTAATTTGAATAAAAATTTAAAATTCCAATTAATTAATTTGCAATGAGTATTTATATTATGATTATTTATTTGTAAGAATTAATAAAAGGAAAATTAAATTATTATTAATAAATGTCATATCGAATTTGGATATCTACATTAGTTAATTATTTTACTACCATTAAAGAAGTAGATTCTCAAATTGAAGAAATTCGTTTATCATTATGTGAAAATAAAAATTTTATTCCAAAAGCACTTTTTGATTCAATTGATTTAGACCATAAAAATTATATTACTCTCAATGATCTTAAAATATATTTAAATAACCATTATCTTAATTTTGAAGAACAATGTTTAAGAAGATTAATTCATAATTTTGATAAAGATAAAGATTTTTCAATTAATTATCAAGAATTTCTTGGATTAATTTTAACAAAATCAAATTCTTCTCTTGCAAATAATGTAAGTAATAGATTTATTTCAAATGAAGATTATAAAATTGATTCATCTATTGAAATTGCTTTTATTAAATTATTAAAATTAGAATTAAATTTAGTAAAAACTCTTTCTCAAATTGCAGATGAAATTAAATATTCAAGTAATTTTACAACATATGAAGCATTTCTAGCAATAACAAAAAATGAAAAATATATCACTGTTGAGAATTTAGGAGAGTTTTTAAAAGATTATAAAATTGATATTGATAGTTATGGTCCATTTAATTTAATGTGTAGATTAGATGCTGATGGTGATGGGAAAATTTCATATGAAGAATTTATTGATTTATTTTTTCCTTATAAAGAAAATTATTCACCATCAGATACTCAAATTAAAAAAGAAGAAAGTAATAATTATACTATTAATGATGCTTCTAATTCAAACATTAATCTTAATCAAAATACATTTAATATTTCTAATAATTCAACATTTCAAAATCAAATGAATAATATTCAAGATGATCCATATAATAATGGCGAAGATATTAATTCATCTTATAAAATGATAAAATTAACTAGATTAAAAGGTCGTAATCCTAATAATAATAATATTATAAGGAATAATTATTATAGAAAAGTTGAGTCTTCGAATTATAAATTGAATGCTCCAAAACAAAATTTATTTTCAAATAATCCTTGTAACACTATACAAACTATAACTCACTCACCTTTGGGTTTTGATTATAAAAAAGGATTAAATAAAAAACCCCGTAATTCAAGTATGGATAATACATTCAGAAGTACATTTGATAATTCATATAATCAACCATCATATAAAAATATAAATTATAATATATCTTCATCTATAAATCAATTTAAAAATAATTATTCACTTATGAAAAATGATTTAAATTATTCAAATAGCTTTAATTCAGAAAGTTATGACAATGATAATATATATATGAATAAATTAAGAACATATTCATCTCCTAATAAAAATAATAGCATTTATTTAAATAATACATATAATGAAGGATATTTTACAAGAAGCCCAAAATATAGTCCAATTAGAACAAATATTATAAAATCTCCTAGAATTAATTTACCAAAATTAAATTGTTATAATTTAAATCAAACAGAAAAAGCTTTAATTGATTTACTTTGTGATATTGTAACACAAGAAAATAATATTGAAAATTGTAAAACAAATCTTGGATATTGCTATGATGCAAATTTAACAGATTTATTTCAATTTTTTGATTATTCACAAAGAAATGGAATTTCTCCAATTGATTTAATTCAAAGTTTAAAAGAAGTTGGTTTATTTATTACTAATGAAGATGCAAATATTATATTTCAAAAATATGATAATAATGGTGATGGTATTTTAGATTATGAAGAATTTTGTGATATGATTTTACCAAAAAAATTTACAGATGCTAAATTATTAAGTGAAAAATATCCTCCTAATTCATTTAATGGATTTTCTCCAGATACAAAAAATAAAATTTCAAATGTATTCACATCAATTATAAATGGTGAAAAATCAATTGATAATTATAGAAAACAATTAACATGTTTACCATGTTCTTCCCCTTGTGATTTATTTAATATGATTAATAGAAATTCTTGTCCTGGAATTTATAAAGAAGATCTTGTTTGTTTATTAGAAAAAAACTGTGTTTTTCTTCAACCTTTTGAAACAGAAATTTTAATTGATAGATTTGATAAAAATCAAGATGGTGTGATTAATTATAATGAATTTGCTGAGGAAATATTCCCTAAATTGTAATTCTAAAAAATATTGTAAATAAATGTAAATAAGTAATAATATTTTTTTTGGAAAAAATGATAATAAAACATTACATATACTAATTATCATTTTAAAAATCAAAAATAAAAAGAGGTAAAATAAAAAAATTTGAAATAAAAACTTCAAAAATCCAAATTTATATTCAAATTTAAAAAGTTTTTCTTTTTATTTATTAATTTCCATCACCTTTATAATCATAATCCTAATACCATTTCTTTTGATAATCTAATAATATATTTTTTTTGAAATTTATTAAATAATATTTTTAACTTTTATATTTCAATTAATACACTTATTACATATATAATTTAATTATTTTTCATTCTACAAATATATTAATAATAAATTGATTAACATTTATCAATTTTTATAAATTAACATAAAGAAAAGATTAATACATTAAAAAAATATTATATATAAATGTCAATCCCTTTAGATGCTGAAAAGCTCTATAATGCCTTATTTAACGCTTTAGGAGAAGAACGTGAGCAAGGAGTTCTTGAAGTAGTATTAAAATATGGAAACTCAGCAAGAAGAGCATTAGAAAAATATTATGATGCTGTATATTGTGAAAAATCTTTAATGGAAGATTTTAAATCACAACTTACAGGTCATTACCTTGATGTAGTTACATATTTATTTATGGATCCAATAGATTTTGATTGTTTAGAATTAAATAATGCACTAACAAAATTTACATATAATGAAAATAATATATTTGAATTAATTACAGCTCGTCCTCATTGGCATTTAGAATTAGTAAATCAGAAATATCAAGAAAAATATGGAAAAGTTCTTTCAGAAGAAATAAGCAAAAAATTTAAAGGAGAAGTAGGAAGGGATTTAAATATTATATTAAATACTCCAAGAAATGAAAATAAAAATCCAGACCATGAAGATTCTGCTCAATGTGCTAAAATTTTATATGAAAGTGAACCAAAAGAATGGGTTCAAAATGAGTCAATATTTACAGATATTTTTGCAAAGAAATCACCTGAAGAATTAGTTTTAATTGGTAGATATTATTATAAAAAAACTGGAATAACTCCAAATGTTCAAGCAGAAAAAAATTTAAAAGGAAAAGAACAAACATTAATTAGAGAAGTATTATATAATGTTTGTAGACCTGCTGAATTATATGCTCAAAAAATTAGAGAAGCTGTTACTGGACTTGGAACTGATACAAATTGCTTAAATAGAATTCTTGTTACTAGAAATGAAATTGATATGACTATGATTAGAAAATTTTATAAATATTATTATAAGGTTAATTTACAAGAAGATATTATTGGAGATACTAGTGGAACTTATAAAAGAATTTTGACTGAATTATCTAGTAAATAAGATTTTTTATTATTTTCTTTTTTTATGATTTTTTACAATTATTTAAAAGACGAAAAACTTTTTTTTCAATTATTGTTTTTTTTAAGAATAAAATTAAGAATTATTTAAATAATTTTTTTCACATTAAATTAGAATATTCATTTTGGAAATCAACATTATTAATTGCATTTTTAAGATTATCAATCAATAAATAACTATATTTAAAAGATTCATCATTTTCAATATTTCCAGAATTTTCATTCATTTTCCTTTGAGGATTAAAACTAAAATAATTATTATTATTATTATTCATTACATTTTGAGGCAAATTTAAATTAATTTGATTACTTTTTAAAGTATTGTTTAAGTTTGGAGAATTCCTTTGTAAAATATTTGAGTTAGATGTTGGTTCACTTTTCATTAAATTATTAAATCTTGAATTTTTAAGTAAATCTTCTCTTTTTTTTAATTCAGAATTTTCAATTTGTAATAAACTTATTTCTTTTTTATATTTTTCTTCTAAAATACCACTTTCTTCTTTTTTAGTTTCAAATTCTAAAAATATTTTATCATAATCTTTTTTAAATTTTTCTAATTCATTTGATAATAAATTATATTCATTAACATATTTTTCATTCATTAATGTTAAATCAGCAATTCTTTTCTCTAATTCATTTTCAAAAATTGTTTTGTTTCTAAGATTATTTTCTAATTCATTAATTTTCCTTTTCAAATCATAATTGTTTTGTTCTAATATTTGATTTTTTGTATTTAATTCAGAAATATCTTGTTGTAAATTAGAATTTTCAAATTTTGAACTTTCAATTTCCCTATTTAATCTATTCATTTCACTTAAATTATTTCTTAAATCATTTATTTCAAAATTTAATTTTGAATTTTCATTTTTTAATTTTTCACTTTCTTCTTTAAGAATATTATATTTAATAGTGACATCTGATAATTGATTATTTAAATTAGAAATTTCTTTAATATTCATATTTGTTTTTTCTTCTAATGTAAATAATAATTTAGAATTTTGTTGTTCAAGTTCATTACATTTTAAAGTAAGAGGAGTATATTTAGATTTTAAATCTTCATATTTTTTAGATTTTTTATCTAAAGCTTCTTGGTTTTGTTTATTTGTATTTATATATGATTCAAATTTAAGTGTTGAAGCTTGAGTCAATTTTTGAAATTCTGCGATAATTCTATTTTTTTCAATAATAATTTCATTTAATCTTTTTACTTCATTTGTTAATTGAACATTATCTGTTAATTCATTTTCTTGTTCTTGAAGTTTTGATTCTAACTCTTCTATTGTATCTTTTTGATACTGTATTTTTAATTCTTGTGAACGATTTATCTTTTCAAAATTTGCCAAAGATTTTTTTAATACTTCAATATAATTTGAATCCATTTTTAATTTTGTTTTTTTATAAATTTAAAATTTAATTAGTATTTTTTAAATAATTAAATATCATTTATTCTATTTTTTTCTTATTTTCAATTTTTCCAAAAGATAATTTAACTATTTCATAATTAGATATTAAAAAGATAAATATAAAATATCCAAAAGAATACACAGCATTTAATAAAGGATAAAACCAAGGATATTTTTTTGGAGGAGGAATAAATTTTTCACATATATGATACATAATGATAAAAATAATTGAAAATATTTCAATAATATTAAACAACATAATTCTTAATTTATTTTCATTTTTTTTATTTGTATATTTACCAATTACAACTTTAATAAAAATATAAAAAGAAAAAGATAAAAAATAATAAGGAATTATTTGATTTTCTCTTTGAAGCATTGGATACATTGAAAACATTGCAATTAAATTAAAAGATGGAATAATTTCTTTTATTTTGAAAAAACAAAGTAAATAAGCTAAATATGGTACTATTATTGTTTTTTCATGAACATGAAAAGAAAATAAATAAAAACCTAATGATATAATGAAGAAAGATAAATTATATACTTTAAATTTAAATTGATTACTAAAAAGCATGCAAAAAACAGGTATAATAGATGATAATATTGTTAATAAAAGAGAAGCTTTAATAAGTAGACCTTGTGATAATTTACTTAATTTATATACTATGTTTAAAACACACCAAAAAGTTGCAACTTTATCTTCAAAAATTCCTCTCCAAATAGGAAAAATTCTTTGTAAAACATTTTGATAATTTTTATTTATTATCCATGGACTCCAAACACATCCTAAACTTAATAATGTAACAATACCATATAGCATCACATTAAAAATATTTTTTAAAAATTTTTCTTTACTTAAATATCTTAATACAAAAATTGGGAAAGGAATTGCATAATACATTCCCATTTGTTTAAAATTAACACACATAACATAAAATATAATAGCCAAAATAAACTTATGTCTATATAAAAAATAAACAGCAAAAATAAATAATCCATGCATAACATTATTATATTGATAATGTCCATGATCAATTATAATTAAACAAGGGGAAATAAGTAAAATAATAAGGGAAATATAATATTTATGATATTTTTTATTTGTTTTATTATCAATAAAAATAAATTTAACAAAAAGATTACAAGCAATATGATAAGAAAAAAAGTCACTAAATAAAGCAATAAACCTCATAATTTTTTTATGAAAAGGAGATTCAAATCCCCAAGAATTTCTTAACTTAATACATTGAGGATAAATTAATTTAACAAAATAACCGGAAATAAAAGAATGATAAGCACTCATTGGAGGATAATCAATAGGCCAATAAGATAATGGATTTAATGTTGAATTTGTATACCATTCTTTAATTGGTAAATTATTTGTTAATTCCATCCAATGTCTTTGGGCTTCACAATCTCCAAATTTTGGAGGATCATGTTCTCCACTATAACCAAATAATCCTGTTAAAATTTTTAATAGGATTGAAATTAAATGAATTAAAAGTGTCCCTTTTAAAATTGAAATTTTTGGTTCTTCTGTTTTTTTTGGGATTTTTACTTGTTTTTGTATCTTTTTTACTTGTTTTATTTGTTCTTTATTTTTTTCAAAATAATCATTAATTTCTTTGTCTTGTTCTATCTCATTTTGAAGAGATATAAAAAAATTTGATAATGTTTGCTCATTGTGAAATGGATATAAATTATAAAAATTTTGAATTTTATCTTGTAACATTTTTTTTGGTATTACTTTTGAGGTTGAAATTTCAAAATTTTTTTTGAAAAAATTAGTATTTTGAGAAATATCTAAGTAAAAATTAATACTATAAAGTTTCACTTTTGAAAATAAATTGATATCTAATTCTTTTAAATGGGGATCTATTGAAACTATATTAAAACCAACTTTGTTTCTTAAAATTTCTACTTCTTTTTTTAAAGCTTCAGAATCATATTTGAAATTCATTTTGAATTTTTTATAATTTAAAATTAAAATTTAATTGATGTGTTATATTTTAATTAAATTAAAAATAACTTTTTATAGATAAAATATTATTATATCATGTTCAATAAATAATATTATAATTCCTCTCAATATCAATCTGATTTTTATTTTAACTCAGCTTTGATTCATTTGTTTTTTCAATATTGGTTAATAAAATCAAATTCTTTAAATTTCTATTATTTCATTTTTTATTAAAGCATATAACAATATATTTTTATTTACAAATCAAAAAATAAATGATTAAATTTAAAACATTTAATTCATAATGAATCGATATTTTTTAAAAAATAAGAATTCAATAACATAGTTTTATAATTGTTTAGGAAAATAAATCTTTAAAAATATGACTTAAAAATTTATCATTTTTTTAAAATTATTTAACAATAAATCAATGAATAAATTTAAATACATAAAAATAGTTAATTTATATTATAAAAATGGAAAATAATAAAGGAAAAAAAGAAAATGAAATGACAATTATAATTAAAATAAAAGATGAAGAAAAAAAAGTTGAAACCAAAATTCCAAGATTATTTTTATATTTAGATTTAACAAAATTCATTTGTAAAAAATTAAATATTAGAAATCAAATAAAAGCAATAACTCATAGAGAAGAAGATATGGAAATCACAATTGAAGATGATATTGGAACAAAAATATTTTTTGAAAAATATTTTAAAAAAAAATCATTTATTCCTATTTTAGAAGTAGAATTTAGTGATGAAGAATTAAACCCAACTGCAGAATATAAAATAAAAAAAGAAGAAGAAATTAATCAATTAATAAACCAAATAAAAACAATGATAATGGATAAATTAATAAAAAAAGATAATTTTACAGAAAATGATAGAAGAGGATTTATATGTGATTCTTGCCAAAATGAAATAATAGGACAATTATTTCAATGTAGTGAATGCAATAGATATTATTTATGTAAAAAATGTCAAGAGATCAATTCAAAGAAATTACATCATCCACATAAATTCTTTATTTTATAATTTAAAATAAAAATTAAAAAAATTATTATTTTTTAATTTTCAATTTTCGAAAAAGTAAAAAAGAAATATTAACAAGAAGTATTTTTTATCAGGATTGTGAGGATTAATTTTAGTATTTATATCATATTTTGGAGAGGAAAATTTTATTAAAGATATATTAGATTAATTTAAAATTGGAATTTTTGATTTTTAGTAAAAATAAAAACACAAATATAAAATGAATAAAAGATAGATAAATTCAAATTAAAATATAAATATTGAAAAAGAAATTGAAGATGAAATAAGTATTTGAATACCATAATGAAATTTTTATTATAGGAGAATTAATCTCAAATTGCCAATATAATTATTTATAAATTTTATTAATTCTCTTTTATTTACGGAACATAATTTCTTTTAGTTACTACTTATTATTTCATCGAAAAATCTGGAACTAGATTTTTAATAAACTTATTAAAGTATTTAATTATGTTTTTTTCTATTATTTCTTTATAAATAAGTTAATTTTTTTAGATTATTTAATATTGTAATTGTTTTTCATTTTTTAAATATTATTTAAAAAAATGATGTCTACTTTTGAAGAAGAAGGTAATGCTTGGGTTTTTCATTTAAGTGAAATAGCCCAGCATATAGGAACAACTTATCAACTTTATATTATGAAAAAAAAAATGGATAATATTCAAGTAGTTTCTTTAGATACTCATCTTATTTTTTTATTTTCAACAATCTCAAGACATTTATGGGAAAAAAAATCTTATCTTGCTGGATATTTTATAACATACATTGAATTATATTATTCTTATTTTATTGAAATTTATTTTATTTATAATTACCTAAAAAATTGTGATAAACCATATTATGAATTATTATCTTTGAAAAATCCATTATATCAAAGATGGTATTTTTTATGTATAATAACTACAATTCTTTCTTTATTTTTTAATGTTGGATGGGATGAAAAATTTTTTAATTATAATATATATATATCAATGCATATTTTTTCAGATTCAATAAGTTTAATTCCTCAAATACCTCTTCTTTATAAAAAAGGAGATATTGGTGCTCTTTCTAGAGTTTACTTAATATTTATAGCAATTTCAAGAATTATAAGAATATTTTTCTGGTTTATTCCTAATGATCCTCTTGAATATTTTTTATATTTAATAATAGCTGATATTCTTCATACTGTTATATTAGTTATTTTAATTGTTACATTTGTTGTTTCAAAACAAAGATTTTTATTACCTTTAAGTGATTTAGAACCTAAAAGTAAAGATACTTAAAATGTTAAATATTAAGATTTATAAAATATATAACTATATAATATTAAAATTATTTAAATTGTTCGCTTAAGAAATCTGTTACTATATTTTTTTTTCTCTCTGTTTGAATTTTCATATTGAAAAAATCAATAAACGTTTTTTTATGACATGAAACTAAATGTTCAAGAAATTCTTTTTTATGTCCTTTAAAATTACACAAAGAACATGAACATTCTAAAAATTCACCTGATTTTAAATTATTCATTAATCTAACTTGACTTAAGAATCTATAAAATAATATTTCTTTAAAAACTTTGAATATTTTTTCATAAGTAATTGTTTTGAAAGGAGTTGCTCTACACATAGGACATTTTTCTAATCTAAAACAACATTTTTTACAAAAACTATTTCTGCACTTTAAGCATTTAACTGGTTGTTGAATTGTCTCAAAACATATTGGACATTGCATTTTATTTGAATTATAAAATCTTTTATTTTTAAGAAATGATTTAGAATTTGATTCCATCTTTATATTAAATTTAAATAGTCATTTAAATATAAAAATAATTATTTTTTAATTATAAAAAAATAAAAAAAAATAAAAATTAACTGGTTGTTAAAAATTAATAAAAAACAAAAAAACGTAAAACATTAAAATCAAATGAATATTTCCGAATTTATTCTGCACTAAGATAATAAACCCAAGAAGGCAATTGATTAATAGTAATAATACATCTTCCAGTATTTCCACTTTCATTATTAATAACTTTATAAGCAATAGGAACATTCATAACTTTCTTAGCTTCTAATTTATTATTAACTTTTCCAGCAGAGAAATTAGGATTATCAAATCTTACATTTACATCAACAGCTTCATTAAGAGGATTTTTAAATTCAAGAGATAAACCTTTTCCAGAAGGAATTTTAAATGGTCCTTGTGCTTGAGGGAATGAAGCTTTACCTGTAATAATCCATTGATATTCTCCTCCATCTGGAGAAGAAACTTTCAAAATTCCTTTACTTTCAATTACATTTGAAGGCTCATATTTTAAATTAAATGTATTTTCAGGTTGACCTCCTTTTGCTGGGTCTACTGTTATATTTGCAACTTCAGGAACGAAATCTGTAAATGGTATATTATCTGCATATTTTTCTACTTTTACTGTGTATGTTGTTGCCTTTTTTAGATAATGAGTAAAAGTAATTTGAACTATTTTTTCACTTCCTAATGATGCTTGGATTGGTTGAAGGATTTTAGCAGGAGCGTTTGTGCCTTCTATTTCTATTGGATATTTTAATTCACCTAATTCTGGAGATTTTATTATTATATTTGTATTTGTTTTTCCAACTATTAATGGACGGAATGATACATCTACTGTTACTTCGCTTTCTGCAGGAATGCTTATTGATTCTGGAGATATTGTTAAATATTCATTTTCAAGAACTATTTGTTCTTTTGGTATTGCTACATCTACATTAAGTGGATTATTTATTGTAAATGAACCTGTTGCTATTTCTCTTATTTCTCCTATTAATTCTACAGTTGATAATGCTTGTGCTTGAGTCATTGTTACATTAATCATATAAAATACATATTCTTTAGTATCTACATTTTGGAAAGTAATTTTGAAATTATATGGTGTTTCTTTAAGTGATTTAAAGCTTAATTTATATTCTTTAGATGAATTTGAAGAAACATCAATGGTATTAGCTCCTTTAATAAATATTCCTTGTTCTGGTTTATCCCAAATAACTTTAAATCTTTGAGTTTGATATAACCAATTTTGAATATTTAATTTTATCATAGTCCATTCTCTAACTTGAGCAGTAGCATTAATAGTTTCTTGTGCTGAAGGAGCAAGACTAGTTCCTAATATTTTAAACATTTTTGCAGTTCCATCTGGAAGAGGGAAAAATACAGTAGCATCATGTTCTTTAATTTTTTCATTTTCATCTTCTGGATTAATTTTACTCATTGTTAATGGTCTATATGTTAAAGTATAAGTGCCTTCTTGACCAGGATTAATTTCAAATACTTGATCACTTCCCTTAAAGTAATCAACATAACTTTTAACACTTGATGATATTGATGGTGTAATTCTCCATTGTTTATCAGTTGGATTTTTGATTTTAATTTCATAAGTGACTGGAACACGTACTTGAGTTTCCATTTTCTTTTCTGTTATACTATCAGCAGGACATTCAATACTTTTACCATATAAACTAATATCAATAGGTGTGTCAAATTCTTCTATATTACATTTAATATGTTCGTATTGAATAGCATTATTAACATCTTTAGGATGGAAAATAATTTGAATCATAACATCTTCATGAGGTGGAATTGTTCCTTTTTGTGGTGTTATAGTAAAGTATTTAGTATAATTTTTCTTCTTATTATCTACATTTGACCAATGGAATACTGCTGGAATATCACCAAAGTTTTTCAATGATATTTGCCTTATTGCATTTGAATTAACTGTAACCGAACCAAATGTTGGCATTTCACCCATCATTTTAACATCGACTCCATATGAAGCTCCTGTTACTCCTAATAAACGCTTCTTTTCACTATTGTTTATTTTTATCATTAATTCTTCTGTAAATTGTGGTATTCTAATATTTGGATTAAATATTATTTCAGTTTTAAACATTTCTTTAGGTTGTAATACATGAATTAAGGGTTTTGTTACTTCATCTGGATGATCGTTTACAAAATCAGTTTTAATTCCTAAACATTTTTTCAAGAAGGTACTTGGATTATCTGGATATAATTCTACTGTTGTCATCATTTTACCTCTATTTACTACATTAAATGACATTTTCTTATTTTGACCTAATTTAATTATTCCAAAGTTTAGAGTTTGTAATGATGGATCTTCTAATTCAACTTTAAGAGGTATACCTTCACCAGTTACTTCTACATCAACATCATAAATATTATTAAATTTAAATTTGATGATATCCTTATATTTAACATAATCTCTTGGAATGAATTGAATTGGAATTTCAAGTATATCACTTTGAGATTGATATGGTAAAATAACTTGACCAGTTGAAAGTTGAACATCTAAATATTGTTTATTTTTGCTATCAAAATCTGTTTCAATAGTTAAAGCTTCTTTATCCATATTCTTAACAGTAATAATTTGAACATTTGGAACTGGTTGTCTCATAACATAACAAGGACCGAAATTACATTTAATAGAAGAGAATATGATTTGTGGAGTTCTTGCTTTAGCATTAATTAAGAAAGTATAAGTAGGGCCTGAAATAATATTAAGGAATATTTTATGATTATTCAAATTAATTTTATTAAGAGGTAATAAAGTCAAAGTAACATTAACTTTACTTCCTTTAGTAACAGTTCCACTATCAGGAGTAATTTTAAGGTAATCAGCACCATTTCTTTTAAATGAATAATGGAAATTGAATCCTCCATTATTTTCAATTCGAATACTTCTTTCTCTCTTATCATTAATAAAGAAGTCTCCAAAATCAATAACATGTTCACCTTTCCTTAATAATTTCATCTCTGGTTTATTATCAAGAAATACACCATGTACAATAGTATATCCAACTCCTTTAACATTTAAAGTTAATGGTTTCATTCTTTGTTTAACTTTACATTGTAAATTATAATTAAATTCCTTTTCAACACGAGGCATAAATGTAATTTCAATTTTTGTACTACTTTTAGGTTGAAGTGTCCCTGCAATAGGAGATACAAATAAACTATCTCCATAAGCTACATTTCCTTTAATACTATCTTTATCAAATGAAAATTTATAAGGTAAATGTTCTTCATTACTAATTTGAATAATTTCTTTTTGTCTTCCTCCTAAAAGCAATGGACCAAAGTTAACTTTACCTACATTAAATAATATCATAGGTTCTCTAGTAATACCATGTAAAATAAATTTATGAATTTGATTCTCAGACAAAATTTTAAAATTCCAAAAAGATTCATGTTCACCTAATGAATTGGGAATATATTCAAAAGCCATTTCATATTTTTTCCCAGAATAAATAATACCTTTTGGAGTTAAGCATCTAAAAACTTTATTAATATTAGGAATTAAATCTTCATCAGGTTGCTCCCATTCAAATTCATATCCTTGATTAGTAGGATTTAAAGCAAAGAATCTAACAGTATTTTTAATCATCATTCCAATAGATTCAAATTCCAAAATACAAGCTCCATTTTCTCTATGACATCCACCTTCCATTTCAAAATGACATAAAGGTCTTTCAGCATCACCACTTAATTCAATTTTTAATTCTTTCATTGAAGGATCTAAATCCTTAATAATACAATGTAATATTCTTCTAAAATTAAATTCATCTACTTCTAAAGGATTGAATGTTATTGTAATTACTTCATCACTTTGAGGAGGAATTGTACCATGACTTGGAGATATTGTAAATGCACCTCCTGCTGAATCTTGAGGAGGATAAGTTTTGTCATATGAAGTTAATAAATTTGTTGTTGCCATATTACTCATTGGATTTGGATTTGAAAAATTAAATTTATATATTAATGCTGTCATTGATATATTTCTAATATTAAATTCAAATTTTCTCGTTCCGTACATTACAGTTGGTTTGAATTTTATTTGTTTTATATTACATTCATATTTAGCATAATCACTTATTACATTCAATTTAATGGGTAAATATTTTTCACTTTTATCAATAATTGTGATTTCAGGTTCTGGATTTACTTCTTCAATATCTATATTTGCTTCTTCATCAGATTGTTTTTCTTCTGGAGCTACATTTTTTCCTTTATCATCTTTTTTTGCATCTTTTTTAGGATCTTTACCTTTTGGTGCAGGGGCCTTGGCTCCTTTAACATTTGTTAATACTCCTATCATTGCTTCACTTTCTTCTTTTCTTCTTTGCATTTCATCCTGTCTTTTTGCTAATATTTCTTGTTGTTCTGCTTCTGTTACTTTTCTTATTGTTTTCATTGTTTCATCCCAATCTGTTTCTACTACATCTTGATTAAAGTTAAATTGTTTTAATTCAATGAATAAATCTTTTTGAATATGTTTTACACTTTCAGGAGACGAGAATTTTACATTAATTTCCTTTTGAGTCTTTGCCAATATGAAACCATATGAAGGATAAAATGTTAATGAAGGTTCTAAATTATTAATTACATTAAATCTGTAATTATTATCACTATTATTCACCAAAGTAAAAGCATATGTTTTTTCAGCATTAACACAAACATCACCTAAATTCATTTCAATATCATTAGTTAATCCATCAATGGAAATAGGTTCAAAGAATCCTTCTCCAGTAATGATTAATTTAGGATTTTCATAAGGATTAAACATTGTTTTATAAGAAAGAATAGCTTTTTCAACTTTTTCATAAAGTGGACTGAATTTAACGTCAAAAGATTGATATTTCTTAGGTTGAATAGTTGCAGTTGTAGAAGATTCAAAACTGAAACAATCATGAACTAAAGGTTCAAATTGAACTGTAGCAGGCACAACTCCTTCATTTTTAATAACAATTTGTGAAGTAGTAGATTTTTTTAATCTCATTTTTTTAAATTTAAGCATTGGAGTACCATCAGGATCATATTCATTAGGAGAATCAAGTAATAAAGTAGGAAGAGTTCCTTCTCCTCTTAATTCAAATTTCAAAGAACCACTTTTAGAATCAGAATTACCTTCAACAGTAGCTTCAAATAAACCAGAATATGGCATAACACTAGTAGGATTAAATGTAACTGTTACATATTCACTTTCACCAGGATAAATTTTAAGTGGGTCTTTATATTGTGCTGTAAAAGCAAACCCTTCACTTTTACTTGCAGTTCTAGGATTAACAGCAACTTTAACAATACATGGTATTTTATTATTGTTTATTAATTTAAATCTCTCACTTACTCCATTTGGATTCTTACTTGCAATAATAGTTCCAAACCAAAAGACTTTTTCTTCAGCTCCAAAAATTCCACTTGTTATAATATTTTGTTTATTTAAATCAGGACTAATACTTGGAAGTACAGTTTGTTCTTCGAATATAGCATCATAATCTTGTGTTTCAATACCAGGAATGCAACTTTCTGCAACAAGATCAAATGGAATTCCAAGAGGATTATCTTCTGGTTGTCTTCCTTGGATATCTATTGCTAAATTTGCACTACAAAATTGTTGACCTTCAGCTGTGAATACTACATCTATTTTTGCACTACTTCCAGGTGCTATAGTCCCTTTAAAGTTCTTTATTTGGTATTTACCTATTGTTAATACATCTTCTTGTCCTTTTTTCTTTGGGTCTTGTTTTGGAGGCTTTTTCTCTTGTTTTTTTGGCTTTCCACCTTCTATTGCTTCCTTTATTTCTCTTTCTTTCTCCATTTCTTCCTCTATTTCTCTCTGGTCTTTTTCCTCTTTTATTGCTTTCATTTTATTTATGTCTTGAAGGTATTCAAATATTTCATAGTTGAAATCAAATTGTCCCTCATTTCGAATTTCTATTGAACGAGTTTGACTTTCGTTATATTGAAGAGAACCGAAATTTATACTTTTTGGAGGATTTATTGAGTATTTTGAAAAGTATGATGCAACATTTACAAAAATATTTATATCTTGATTTTTAGTTCCTTTTTCTCCTTCGAATATTGATAATTTCATTTCACTTGAATTTCTTTGAGGTGATATATTTATATCTTTTGGATATCTTTTGAATATACAATATATATTTTTTTCTTTTCCTGGTTCTATCTCTCCATCAACAGGTTCAAATTTGAATAATTCTTGCCATAATTTTTTCATAATTTCAAATTTATATCTGATTTTATAAATACCTAAATTTTTAAGGGTAAATGGAAATCCTTTAGTTTCCTTAACTTTGACATTTCCGAAATCAATAATTTTCCCTTCATTATTAATAACTAATTCAACAGTAACTTTAAATGCTTCAGCCATTAATTTAATAACTCTAGGTTCAATTTTAACACCATAACCTAAATTATCTTCTACTTCTAGATTAAATTGGAAAGGATATTTATCTTGATTTTCAGAACAGAAAGTAACTGCAATTAATTGTTCTTTTCCTTTTTCAATAATTCCATTTACAGGCTCAATTTTATAAACAGTGGGTAAATTTTCTAATCCAGTTAAAGCCCATTTGCAATTAACTTCACTAATATTTTTCATTTTAATATATTTAGTCCTAGGTTGATTAACAACTAATTTTTCAAAATCTAAAGAATCAGTATCTAAATCAATTTTAGGTTCAGCGCCTTTACAAGTTAATAAAATTCTAGTAGGAATAGGATTATCTTTCATTAAGCAAATTAACTCATCTTTATATTCAGTTTCTTTAGAAGGAAAAGCATAAACTTCTAATTCAGCAGTTTGCCCAATTTTAATTTCAATTTGATTTTTAGGTAATAAAAATGGAGTTTTTTGTTCTTGTGAATTAGGATCTTTCTTTACTGGTTTTTTATCCTTTGCTTTGGGATCAGCATTAGCATCAAAATTAGGATCAGTTGATTGACCTGGTGGAAAAGGTAATTTAAAACCTAAACCATCAAAATTGATTGAACTTAAGAAATCAAAATCAACAGTTAAATCAAATTTACCATTATTAGTAAATCTAATTGTTCTACAATTTGTAGCTTTATATTTTTCTAATTCTCTATTTTGATCATTTGTTATTAAAATATAACCGAAATCATCTTCAAATTTCTTATTAAGTCCTCTTAAATTTATTGATCCTGCTTTTGGTCTTGGGGGTATTGTTGTCATTGAAGGATAATCACTTTGACCATTAATTTGTATTTTATATTCAATTGGTGGATATGATAAAACTTCGAATAAAAAGTCTTGTGATTTATTACAAACTTCTTTTGCAAAGAATCCTACAATTGCTTTTACTGATTCATTTGGTGGAATAACCCATCTAACTTGGTCATTTAATATTATTTCAGGTTCATATTCTTCTTCTCCTCCTTTACCATCTTTTTTTGGAGGTGCTTTTTTCTTTTTGGGATCTTTATTTTCAGCTTCTTTATTTTTTCTATATTCTTCTGCTTTTTTATCTTCTTCTTTTACTTTTTCAATTAATTCTTCAAATGGTAAATCTTTATATTTTTCATCTATTCCTTTTATGAAAAAGTTCTCTAACATTTCATGTGGATTTCTCTCATTTGGTTTTTTTATTATTTGTACTTCTTCATTTGGTGGAATTGGTAAATCTTCAGGATCAGGGAGTATTGGTTCTGGAATAACTTTGTAGTAACTTAATAATAATTGAGGTATACAATTTTCAAACATTATTGGAACACATTTTCTTTCCATTTTAAAAATGCCATCATCTTCTTCTTCTTCTTCTTTTTTCTCTTCTTCACCTTCTTTCTTTTCTTCTTCATCTTCCTTTTTCTCTTCACCTTCTTCTCCTTCTTTCTTCTCTTCACCTTCTTCTCCCTCTTGTTTCTTTTTTTCTTCTTCTTCTTTCTTTTTTCTCTCTTCTTCTTCTTTCTTTTTCTTTTCTTCTTCTTCTTTCTTCTTTTTCTCTTCTTCTTCTTTCTTTTTCTTTTCTTCTTCTTCTTTCTTCTTCTTATCATCTTTCTTCCCATCTTTCTTCTCTTCTTCTTCTTCTTCCTCTGGTTCATCTTTAGGAGGATTAATTCTCCTATCTAATAACTCTTCCATTTTCTTAGTCATTCTTTCAACATATTGAGCATAAGCTTCCTTTTCTTCAGGAGTTAATTCTTTAGGTTCTTGATTAGCAATAGTAAAAACAGGAATATGTTCTTTAATAAATTCCTCAAACATTTTATTAAAAGTTTCCACAACTTCAGGATTAATTTCAGGTTTTGTTTCTTCAACTACTTCATTCTTTCCTTTCCCTTTTACATTCTTCTTATCTGATTTAGTATTTGTAGTTCCTCCTGTAGGTCTATCTGGACTTGATGAAGCGGCAGGTTTCTTTACACCAACTTTTGGAGGTTGAGTACTTTTTTTTCTTACTGATCCTCTTCTTTTATCATGATTTAATTCATCAATATATTGCCCCCAATCAATATAATGACATACATCTAAACCATCTTTATCTTTAGGGAATTCAAAATATGCTAAAATTAAATTTTCTTTTACAAAATATTCATCCAAATATTCTAATACTGTTTCAGGACTGTCTAATAGTTCTGATTCTAAGTCATCAAATACGCATCCACAATTACAATCTGGTTGAGATATTCTATTTGATAATAATTCTGCAAATATTTCCTTAGTTACATTTTTATACATACTTTCACTTGGAGGATCTGGTAATACAATTTTCTTATTTCCTTTTGCTTGCTTTGCTAATTTATCATATGCAACTTTTGCTTCTTCATATTCTTTTTTCTTTTCTTCTTGAGAAGTTGTTATTTTTTCTGTCATTTCTGGATGGCCATTATCAATGTTCCACTGTAATAAATCTTTTATTGAAATTACTCCTCTAAATTGTTTTTTTACTTGTTCTTTTAATATTGATGTTTTACCACTTTGAGATGGCCCTATTAAAACTATATTTACTTTGTCTCCTCTTTTCACTCCATGTGGAAAATGAATTTCTCCTTCTTCATCATCTCCTGGAATTAACAAAGATAATTTTTCTTGGTATTCATTTGTAAATAATTTTTCAAATGTTTCATTTTGAGATGTTAAATATTCTTCTGTGAATTTTTTAAATTCTTCAATTTTTTCATTTAATTTATTATTAAAATCATTAAATTTACTCCACATTGTTTCTCCTGCTTGTCTTATTTTAATATCTATTTTTTCTTCTGGGTTTTTAATAAATGCTTTATAATATTTAAGTATTTTTTCTTCTTCAATATATTTTTTATCAAAATCAGATGAATAAACTTCAATTTGGGAATCATTTGGATTTTTAATTTCAATTTGTGCTAAACCATATTTATAATATGGTAATATAGGTCCTATATTAACAGTCTCTGGATTAATTACTAATTCTAATATTTCAGCATTTCCTCTAATTTGACATTCAATATTTTTAGCATTATCAACTATATGAAATACAAATTTACCTTGATATTTCTTTCTTCTAATTGGGACAAATGATGTTGTTAATGTTAATTTTTTCCCAGGAGCTAATTTACCCTCTTTAGGATTTATATCAAATACTGATTGATCTTCTTTTTTCTCTTCTTTATTCTCTTTCTTCCCAGAAACTCCTTTTATAACAACATTCCAAGAACAATCCACTCTACTGATATTTTCGATTCTAAATCTCATAATTTTCTTACGTCCTAAATAAACTCTTTCCATATCAATTAAATTAGTACTTAAACTTAAATTTGGAATAGCAACAAATGAATGTAAATGAATTAAATAAACTTCTCCATTGCTCATAACCAATTTCATAACATTATTAACATCAATATTAGCATTAGAACTACTAGTATTATGAGTAACAGTAATATTAACACTTTTCCCTTCATCAATATAACATTTATCATTTGCAGTTCCATTATTAACAGTATATCCTTTAGCAGCCATTTCTTTTTTATCAATAGTAAACATAATTTGACCTTTATTTAAATTAGATACTGTGAAAGTAATACTTGCTTTATGATTAGCTACTACATTACCATATGATACATTATATTCTGCTATAACTAATTCTTTCATATATGAACTTAATTGATTTTCTCTATATGCAGCACTATTTACATTCGGTTGTTTTTCTTGTTTTTTTACTGGCTGAAATACTGAAGATAATTGACTTGTAGGTTGAGGAGGTAAATTTTGCTGAATTTCACCTTGAGCCATTTTATCTACTATTTTATCACAAAGTAAATTCCTATTCACATCAAATTCAAATATTGAATCATCTGTAATATTTGTATTATTTAATTCTGAAGAACTTTGAAGTGTTAAAACATTCTTTTTAATATTTTGCTTTGTTTTTGGGAAATAATCATCTAAAGCTCTTCTCTTTGATATATAATCTGCTTTTGTTAATTCAAATAATTCTTTGAAATTCTCTTCTAATCTTAATAAAGGTTGTGATAAAATTATTCCAGGATAATAACCAATAGCTTTTATTTTTATATGATGTGGTTCAAAATGTGCTATTTCAATAACAATTTCATCATCCATTTTATCAGGAACTCCAGGTATAACTTCAATAGTAATTTTCTTACTTTCCCCTTTATTAACACTATCAATAGCATTAGTTAAAGAAAGATATCTTAATTTATCAGTATGATAAGTAATTCTATAATCAAAAGGTACTTCACCTTCATTTTTAATAAACAAATCTACTTTAGAAGAAGTATTAAAAGGTATTTCTCCGAATTTAATAGCAAATTCTTTTTTACTAGGATCATAAATATCTTCATTAACTTGTAATTTATATTTAATTTCACTGGCTTCACCAATTAACTTTAAATCATATTCAGGTCCCCCTTCAACAATACATCTTGCAATTGCAGTATATCTTTGATTTGGTCCTGGTGTAAAAGTGATTGTTACTTCTTCTGTTTCTAATTCACCTTTTTTTAATCTTCCGTTCATTGGAACTATACTAAAAACTTCATTTAAAGGAATTTTCCTTGTTACTGCTTTTCCTCTTTTTAAACTCTCATATGAATTTTCTAATTCTATTAATTCCCATTCATATATTACATCTAAATCACTTGAGGTGTCTCTTTCTAATTTTATTGTCTTTTTTGTAAATGTATCATTTAATAAACATCCAAAATATAATTCATTAGGTAAATTTTTTATATTTGGGAAATTAATTTGAACTGTCATTTTTAATTCTTCTACTTTTTCATGATTATTATGTTTAAATATTAATTTCCCTTCAAATTGTTCAATTCTTTTTTTTTTCTTATTTGAACTTGGGTCAAAATCAACTCTTAATTGTTCAGTTTTACCAGGTTCAATTAAATATTTATCTTGAGAAATACTAAAAGGAGGTTCAGTTTTAATGGAAAAATCAGCAGGAAGTAAAGCAGCATTTTTAATAGTAACAATTTTATAAATAGTATCTTTATCATGGTCTTCATCATTTTTATAAGTATAGAATAATTTAGGAGGAGTAAATTCTAATTGAGGATCAATGAATTCTGCTCTTAAAGTAACATCCCATATTTCAGGTCCATTATTATCAGTTGTTTTATAACAATGAACACCATAATTTGCAGTTATTATTCCTGCTTTACGGGAATTTGCTATTAATGTCATTGTACCATATTTTCTTGAAGGTAAAGTTCTTTTAGGACAATCTTCAAAAAATCTAAACACTTCAACTTCTTCTTCTTCATTCTTTTTTTTATTATCTTTCTTCTCATCTGGTACTGGTTTCTTTTTTGGTTTCTTTGATACAAATGATATATATTGGTCACTTCTACCTCTATTTTCAAATTTAATTTTCTTTTCAATATCTGTACATGTAAAGATTACTCCAAAATCTATTGTTTTTAAATCAAATTCAGGTACTATTGTTGTTCCATCTCCATTAGCTTTTAAAGTAACTTCAAATCCTTCACTTTCTTCAATTTTAAAATATAAAGTATCAATAAATTTCTGTTGTTCATCTGGTTTACATGAAATTTCAACTAATTTAGTTTCTCCTGCTCTAATCATATCTTTAGGATTTTTCACATAAAAAATACTTCCAGGAGTTTTCATAAATGCAGTATATATAGCATCTATTGGAGATGTATTTGCTAATCTAATTGATTGAACTTTTTCATTTAAAGTTCTTACAATACCAAAATCAACTGTGTTTTCCATTGCTTGTAAATCTCTAATTGCTTTTTCATCTTTTGAACTTGGAATTGGCATTCCTTCTTTTATAACAACAACATCAGGTCCTTTACTTGTAGCAATAACATTTATTGCAGTTATATAATTATTATCCCTTTCTCTTGCATTATATCCTTTTGTTTTACAATCAATTTCTAATTTTAATCTTATTTGCTGTAATCTTAATGGTTTTAATTTTACAGTTAAAGTTACTGTTTGTTCAGGACCAATTTGACCACTTTGTTGATCACAAGTTAATTCACCCCAACCTTTACTTTGTTCATCTTGTTTCATAACTTTAAATTGAGTACTTAATAAATTAGATGTGTTATGTAATTTAATAGTTTGATAAACTTCTTGTCTAATATAAACATTACCAAAGTTAAGTAATTCCATTGGTTCAATTTCAACTTCTGGAACTTCACAAATACCACAAACAGGTAAAGTTAACATATCAAAACCAATACCTAACATATCTAATAAAACAACAATATCATAAGGTCTTTCTTTATCAGGTCTGAAAGTGATAGAAATTTCTTTACTTCTTTTTCTTTCAACTCTTCCTTCTTTAGGTGAAATTTCAAAAACAGTTTCCATAGCTTTATCATTATCTTGACTATCAGTAGCAATTCTTAATCTATATTCAATATCAACATCACTTTCATTATATAATATAGCAGTTTCAGTTTTATCAAATCCCATACTAACTTTATCAAAATCAATTCTTTCAACACTGAATCTACAATAAGGAGCAATAACATGTCCTTTGAAAACTATAGGAATAACATCTTTGCTTTTTCCAATTTTAATATTAAATTTTTCTGAGAATTCTCCAAGTCTTTCAGCTTTAAAAGTAATAGGAATAACTTGTTCTCCTGTTGATTTTTCATCTCTTGGAGGAATTATACCATTAACTTGTTCAAAATGAAATTGTTTTGAACAAGGAGTTCCAGGCATATCAACAATAAATTCACAAGGAATAACTCCAACATTATATATAACTAATTTAGGTTCTAAAGTAATTTGATGTGTAATTGGAATATCAAATAAATTAAATTCTGGATTATTTACTCTTGCTTTAGGTCCTATTCCTCTTCCTCTTAATTCTAATTTTATTCTCTTTTCACTTCCTGTTACATCTAAATATGCAAATATATCTTTATAATCTCTTGCTTCATCTGGTCTAAATGTTACTGTTATTGTTGCTTTTGTATTTGGCCAAACTTTCCCTGTTAATGTTTCTATCACAAAATTAGGATGTTCAAAACACATTTGATCTTCATTTAATGATTTTTTTATTTTTTCAAATCTTCTTGCTATTATATTCTGGTTTTTTAAATGGTTTCTTTCATTCATTCTAATTATTTCATCTTCATCATATGAATCTTCAAGATCTATTGATGTATCATCTTCATATGGATTTTCTTCATATGTATGTTGTAATTCATTTAATATTTTTTCTTCTTGTTCTTGTTTAGATAAATTTTGAAAAACTTTTTGTTTTGCTTCTTCTTCTTTTTCTTTTGATTCAAATTGTTTCCAAACATATTCAATTGGAACTCCAGTATCATTTGTAATAGTAACAGATTTCTCAGTATGTAAAGTAATATAAGCAGGTTCCATTTCTAATATTTTAGGTGATATATCAACAGCATCATTTTTACTTTTACCATATATTGTAATTATATGATCAGATTCATCATATGATAATATCATACTTTCTTTATAATTTTTTTCTTTCTCAGGGCAAAAAGTGCAAATAATTTGTTCATTTTTTCCAATATCTAAAATTCCTTCTTTTTTAGAAATAGTAACAGAATTAGAAAAGCATTTTAGCATCCATTTAGTGATTTTTTCACCGACATTTCGAATAATGAAAGGTTTTTCAATTTTATATTTTACAGGAACTTCACCAAAATCAATATAATCAGTGAATTCAATATTAACTTTGCATCCAATACCTCTAATAGGAACAGTGAATTTTTCTCTTTCAGTAATAACAACTAAATCATAAGAAATATCTACTTTGGCTTCAGGTGTGAATTTAATTAAATAAGAAACTTCCATTCCAGGAGCAACTTTTGTATTAGCAGATTCACCACCTTCTTTTCCTTTACTGCCTTTATTGTGAATATATGGAAGCACTTGAAATAATCTATTTTCAGGATGAACTATATTTACTCTTCTTGGTACTGTATCTCTGTTTCTTAATTTCAAAACTTTTTCTAATATTTGAAGAGGTTCGTAATCCTCAAATAAAATTGTACTTGGCTCTGGCTGAAATATTGGCTCATCTACACTCACAGAACATTTCGGATGAAGGGAATTATCTGCAATGTTTAAAAATTGAATTATATTCACTTTTTTGTTATCAGACTTGAATGGTTTCTTCGAGTCTGAATCTTCTTTAGGTTTCATTTTAATTAATTATTTTTTTATTATTTAATTAAATGATAAATGAAAAATATGATTATATTTTTAATTTTTTATTTGTTAATTTTATATAAAATTTATATTAATATTAAGATAAAAAATCCATATAAAATGGCAACAGGAGAAAATATAATTGTAAGACAATTAATGAAAGGAGTAAAGCCAACTGAATCAGAAATTAGTAAAATAGAAAAAAAATATACAAATGAAGATATAAAAGATTTAGCGATTGGTATTTTAAAACAAGATAAAAATATAATTGAGGAGTCAATATCAAATTATAATCAATACCAAGAAAAATCTAGACAATTAGATGATGCTCTTATATCCACTGGAAATGCAATAAATATAATTTCTAAAAGTGTTAAACAAGTTGAAGCTCTTCCGTTAAATATTGGTGTAGAAAATAAATTAGATGAATTTTCACGAACCACAAATCAAAACGAAGAAAGAATCAAAAAAATAAATGAAGGAATTCCTGAAATTCAAAGAAAAAAAAAGGAAAATGATGATTTTTTCAAAAAATTTGTAGGAGAAAAGAAAGTATGGTTAGATCGTTTAATTGAAGATGAAATAAGAGAACAAGCATATTCTGAAGGATTTAAATATTTATATGAAGCCAAAACAATAAAATTATTAATTGAAGGAATTTTATTAGAAAAAGTTCAAGATAAAATAGAAAAAGTATTATCAGACAAAGGAGAAATGTTTGGATGGGAAAAAATGGATGTTGAAAAATTAGCAGAAGAAAGAAAAAATAAAGAATTTGAATTAAATTCAGAATTATTAAAATTATCTTCAAAAGAAGCAAATGAATTAGAAAAAGAAAAAAGAGAAGAATGGGAAAAAGAAGATAGAAAAAATCAAGAAGAAAGAGAAAATATAATGAAAGAATGGAAAAAATTGTGGACAGAAATTTGGATTCCAGGAACTCCATTGTCAGATGATCAAGAATCAATGAAAAAAAGAAAATTAATGGAAAAAGTAACAATGGAAGTTACTTTTGAATTTTTTAAACATATTTGTTTTGATATATGGAAATTTAAAAATATGGTTAATTCATCTGAAGAATATGTCGTAATGGATAAAATAAGAAGATATTTTCCTGATAGAGAATCAAATGGAAGAAGTAAAGATGAAAATATTTTAGATACTTTAATGAATATGATTGATGGAATTAAACAAGAAGAAGAAATTATATATTGTAATACTAATATAGCAAAAAATAAAGTTGTTGAATATTATAAAAATACTTCTAAAAATTCAGCTGCTATTGAAAGATTAAGTACTATTATTGATAAAATTGATAAAGTTCAAAATACTTTAGAAATAGATTCTACTTCTTTAGTTAGACCTGAAATTGAAGAGATTAGACAATTAATTAAAGCTGTTCCTGATGATAAAGAAAGAAAATTATTTCAAGATAATTTATATGATGATTCTAGATTATATAATGGTTATCTTCCTTTAACTAATGTTTTAATGGTTGTATTATTTATTTCAATTGGAAAAAGAAGAGATAAAAATTATCAAGATAAAATTGATAATGCTAATCAAGAAATTTCACAATTAAAAGGTCTTAACAAAGAAATTATTGGTAAATGGGAATTATTGAAAGATATGAAAAATAAATTATCTGAAAATGAACAAAAAGATATTGTTGGTGAAAGTCAAAAACAAATTGATAATATGTTTGCACAAAATTTCCAAGCTATTGTAGATGCTAGAGAATCTCTTAATAAAATTATTGAATTAAAAAATAAACTTGAGAAATCAAAATATGATTATTATAAAAATGTTAGAGATTCTCTTATTAAACCTAAAGAGTTATAAATCTTTTTATTTTAAATTTTTTAAATCTTGAAGTTAAATTAAAATATAATCTTTAAGAATTATTTAAATCTTTTTTGTATTTTTTTCTTTTATTTACTTTAAATAAATTACCTTTTTAATATTTTAAATAAATTATTTATTTAGGAAACTTTGGGTAAACAAGTTTCTAAAAATTAAAAATTTGGGGTATCACTAATTAAAGGCTTATTTTTATTTTCTTTACAATAATGTTCTTTATAATATCTTTTATAGAATGAAAATGAATTTTAACATTTTTTATATATTTCATATTTTTTTATTCTTTCAATCTTATCTATCAATTTAAATATTTAAAAAGATTCTCTTATGATGTTTTTAAAAAATGATAATAATCTATCTACATTATAAACTTTATAATTTTTAAATATTGTATGTTTAATTTTATATTCAACTCAAAAATTTATTTGAAAATATATTTTAAAATAATTGAAATAATTTAATAAATTGATCAAGAATAATATGGTAATATTCAAGATTGAAAGCTATTTTTTTATATATATTATTGAGGATGATTTACTTTTTCTTTTCAATTTTATATTTATAATTATTTAGTTTGAATTTTTTTAAAACACCAAACTTTTTATTCTTTTAAATTGTTCAGGATGCAATTATAAAAAAAAATTAAACATAAAATTAAAAAATATGAATTTTATATAAAATCTGAAAAAAATTATATTATATTTCTAAAACTTAATCCAAAAAAATGAAAAAACTAATTTTTTTACTCCTTATAGTACTTGTCATAAATGATACAGATGTCATATTACAAGCAGGAAATCCTGGAATAACAAAAGAAGAAGCAAAGAATAAAATTTTATCAGCTTTAAGAAACGCAGGTTCCAAGGTAAAATATAATTACCCATCAAATTATCAAAAATATGTAACTGACTTAACAAGTACAACTATTGTTAAATTTGATCAAATTCTTCATACCAAAATTGATTCACTGAAGTGGACACATAATTTTCCAGATAAAACTATAAATCAATTTAAAGCAATTAAATATAGTAAAAATACAATTAGTTATGAAACATTTGAATTTTCCTATGATAAAGCAAGAACAAAAATAGGAAATGTTTTTGGAGTTGCAACAAAATTAGATGATAATTATGTATATTTTGCTTATGTAAAAGGAGAAGCTAATGCCAAAGCTATTATTCAATTTAATTCTATTCCATATAGGCATTGTTCTAGATTTTTATTCTTTAAAAGTTGTGAAACTAGACACAGAAGAGAAAAAAGAGGATTCAATTATAATGAATTACAAATTATTGAAAATGCTTTAAAAGCAAAATTTTATGAAACATTAAATTCTATTCTTGATTTAGATCAACAAAAAATGATTGAGAGATTTAAAAATTTTGCTCAAAGAAAAAAAACACCTTATCCTTTATACCATGAAAGATATAATCCAATTTTTAAAACATTTTTAGATTTTAAAACAGTAAATCTTTATTCAATTTATTCAATTGATAATTTAAAAAATAGTGGATTTGACCAAAATTCAATTAATAATATTAAAAGAATTTTTAATAAACCAAATAATTATGTTGAAGTATATCAAACAATAAAAAATGATGGAAATGAACATAAATTAAAAATGGGAGTTGCATATGCTGTTCAAGGAAGAATAATTTTATCTTATGTTGATGGACAATGTTTAACTCAAAATTATAAAGATTATTGTTTAAATGGAAATAATTGGATTATACATATATTAAGAAACCAATTTCAAACATGTGCTGATGATCCAGAATGTGTAAATTCTTGTGATAAATATAAAAAATTAGTGAGAGATCCTAATGCTCCTTGGCTTGATATTCCTAATATTAAAAAGAATATTTTCCAAGCATTACCTGAATATTTGATTAATATTAAAAAAATATTAATTGCTGAAATAACAAATAAGGTTTCAAATATTTTAAATGATATAAAATTCTAAATAAGGATAGAAATCTTTTAATTATTTTTTATGATTAGAAAAAAATTAATTTTCAAATAATTTTTTCAATTAAATGAGTTATTTATTTTTTTTATAATTATTTTTATATAATCAAAATTAAAAGTTTTTAATATAACTTCAATAAATTAAATTCAAATATTTTTTTATATTTATCTTTAAATTTTAGTAAATATACTAGATTTAATGATGTTTGATGAATTCATATGACTAAGAACAAGCAAATGAATATATTTATATAAATAAACTAAAAATGTTTTTTTTTCAATTAGTTCTGAAAAAAATATATAAAAACAAATAATAAAATACTTATTTTCAAAGTAAAATAATATATTATAATTAATTAAATAAAATTTAAATTAAAAGATAAATTAACAAAGAAAGAAAACAAAACATTGAAAAAATTTGACTCAATTTTAAAATCTTTAATTTATCCTTTTGTCTAATATTTATTATGTCTATTTATATAGATGATAAATTTATTTTTCCATTAATAACAGTCCTCAAAATAATACCATTGTTAAAATAATGTTTTTATGAGAAAGTAAATAAAATTGTAATAAAAATAATTTTATATTATATAAAAAATAATAATAATTTAAGAAATTTATTTAGGTTTTTTAACTAAAAATAAATTAATAATCAATTTTGATTATAATTTATTAAATATTTTAATAATATTTTATCTTTTATATATCTATTATAAGATTTTAATATTATTTTTTTTAATTGAAAACTTTGATTACTACATACTAATTTCCCTTTACTTGATACTTTCTATACTTTACCTTTTGTACTATAATTATTTTACTTTTAATTAAAGTACATTTAATCATCATTTCCGAATTCTTCTCCTCCAGAACTACTTTCATCACTTTCATTACTATTCTTATTCATATTCATTTGATAATCAAAATTTTGATTTATTGTTACTTCACCTCCCATATTACCTATATTATTCATATTTCCCATATTTTTCATATTATTTATATGATTATTAATATTATTATTTTGTATTTGTTGTGCAAAATTAGAAAAATTCATTTGATTAAATTGATTCATTTGATTTGTCATTTGTCTTTGATTTTGATTCATATTCAAATATTGAATCATATTTTGATTTAAAATATTATTTTTAGCATTATTCAAATTGTTAATATTATTAATATTATTCATATTATTCATATTATTTATGTTGTTTATATTATTCATATTGTTCATTCTATTGATATTATTCATATTATTCCCAGGAATTCCATAATAATTATTATAAATAATCATATTTTCATTTAAAATATTTTGATAATCATTAAAATTAAACCCTTGAGTATTGTTATTTTGAGGATTTTGTTGTAGATTATATCTAAATCCTCTTCCAATTAAATGATTATTCATAGACAAATTTTGTTGAATAGAAAGCATATTTTCAACTTCACTTTTAGCTAACTGACATCTATTACAAATTAATCTAAATGCAAAATTTAAATTTCTACATTTTGGACATAACCAATCTCCTTTTCTCTCAATTAATGGTTTTTTCTTCTTTTCGTCAGGATTGTTATTATCATCTCTTCTATTTTTATTAATTAATTTTGGCATCATTTCAATTCCACATCTATTACATTTAACTCGTGCTAAAGTTAATTATATTAATTATATTTTACTTTCAAAATTAAAATTATTACATTTTTCACATTGCCATCCTCTTTTACCAAATTTTTCAAAAATATAATCTTCAGGATTTAATTTAGTTATTTGATTTTGTGGTTGTTGTGTCATTATAGAATTTGAATTATCTTTATTAAACATCATATTATTTTGAAAATATAATTGATTTCTATAAGAAGGATTAAATGAATTAAAAGGTATTTGTGTAAAATTAGGAAATTGATTAAATTGATTTTCATTTATTTCTATATCATTATTTATATTTTTTATTTTCATTTCATTAATATTTTGAAAATTAAAATTATTATTAAACATATTAGCCTCATAATTCATATTTACATTATTATTTGGTTTAAATTGATTGTTATTATTTCCAGGAATAATATTATTATTATTATTAATAACTTCAGTAAGATCAGGACTTTTATTATTATTATTATTAGAAAAAAAATTAAAATCATTATAATTTGGAGTTTCATTAGGAGAGTCTCCTTTAGGAGAAGTTATTGTATTAATATTATTTATCATTGAATTTCTATTTGGAATTTCATTTTTATTAGAAGAAAATTGAAAATTTACTTTTTTTTTATTCTCTTCATCTAAATGAATATTTTTACTTAAATATTTAGAATATTCATCATAATATGAATATAATGGACTTGTATTTGATCCAGAACTTTTTTGATTATTATAAGAAGGAGTATGCTTTAATTCTTTTTGTGGAAAATTTGTCTTAGCTCTTCCTCTTTCTCTATTTGGTTGAATTGGTAAATATATTTTATTCATTTCTTTTAATCCATCATCTTCTGTTATATTATATATAATTGGTGTGTCTTTTTGAGAAAAATTTTTTCTTTGATGTTTTCCTTTATTTGATAATTTTTCTGGGGAATCTTGTTTATCTTTTGTATTTAAAGATAATTGTTCTATTTGATTTTGTAATTCTTTAAATGTTCTATTTTCTTCTTTTGTATTAAATATATTTTCTGAATTGCTCAACATTTCTATTTGTTCTTTTTGATTATTCGTTTCTTTCGAGTCTTCATTCTTCATATTAATATATAATTTTTAATTTTTAATAAATAAGATTATTCAAAATTTATTTTTTAATTTTTACTTTTTGAGATTTATTATCTAAAGGCTCATTAAAAAGGTTTTACTGTTTTAGTAATAATTAAAAATCAAATTAATATCATTAATTATAATATTTAAAAAGATTAAATTAATTATATTGTTAAAATCAAAAATATAATTATTTTAAATATAATTAAAATTTCTAAACACCTATATTAAATAAAAAAAATATAAATTAAAAATTAATTAAATATATTAATGAAAAACTTAAAATTTCAGTTTTTCCTTTTAATATTACTAATAACAACAATTATATGTAGTCAATTAAAAAAAATTCCAGAAAATCCAAATAAACAAATTTCAAAAAAGCCAGTATTTACAATTGAAGAAGAATGTGATTTAATAACAGAAGGTCCAATAACAATAGATTCAAATAGAATATTATTACCAAGTCCTTTAATAGAGGGTTTATTATTTTATTATTCTTTTGATTTAAATTTACCTTTAGATCAATCAGGGAGAAATAATCATCCAATCGGAAAAGTTAAACCAGGTTTTTGTTTAGGAGGAAATGGAAATAGTGCTTTATTTGATGAAGGTAATTTTCTTCAAGTTGATACAAATGATAATAATGATTTTTCTTTTAATGATTTTACAGTAACTTTTTGGTTTTATTTATTAGATTTTAATGAAATTGAAGATAAATGTCCATTATTTTATAAAGGAAATGATAAAGAAAGTACAATATCGATTGAAATAAATGATAAAGATAAAAATTATATAATTAATATTGATAATAAAGAAATAATAGAATCTCAATCAAAAATAGTCTCAAAAAGATGGACACATATATCATTAATAAAAAGTGACAAAGAATTATCATTATATATAAATGGAATATTAGATACAAAAAAAACACTAAACTCAGAAATTTTAAATTTAATTGAAAATCAAATTTATATAGGTAATGTTCCATGGTTAAAAGAAAAATGTATATTAGAATTTATGATAGATGAAATTAGATTATATAAAAAATCTTTAAGTGAAGATTATATTCAAGCAGAAGCTTCTCCATCTTTAGGTGGAATTGAACCAAATTTCATTTCAATTGGTTGCTTAAATTGTTCTTTAGAAGAAGCTAATTCAAAATGTAATGAAGGTTATAAGTTATGTACTAGTTTAGAATTACATACTGGAGGTTATCATATTGCAAAAAGTTTAGGTTTAATTAATAGTGAAACTTATATTTGGACACATAATTCTATTGATGATGAAAATAAAAATCCTTATAAAAAAGGTTTGGGCCTATGTTGTAAAATTATTAATTAAAATGTTATTTTTCTTCATTAAAGTTATTAAAACTTTTTTTTTATTTTTTTAAATCTTTAAAAATTAAATAAAAAAAATTTTATTTACGGTTCATCATCTTCTGGTCTTCTAATAGCAATTTTATCATCTTTTTTACCTTGTGGATAAATTCTTTTAGGTTCTTCTATTACTTGCTTTGGTTTTTGAGCAGTTTTCAAAATATCATTTTCTAATTGGTTATCTAAATTATCAGAAACAGATTTTTCAGGAATAATATTATCTTCTTTTTGTAATGACTCATTTTTTAATAATAATGCAAGAAGAATTAATTCAATTAAAACTAATATAAATTCTAATAATAAACACCAATTTCTCATTGTTTTTCCAGTACTTCCTTCTAATTGATAAATTGTTCCTATATCCCAAATATAAAATAATATAAATAGTAATTGGAAAAAAATATTTCCAAAGTTTGAATATATTAAATAATTAAAGTTAAATTTTACTTGATTATTGATTATACCAAGACACCAAAAAATATTAAGTAAAGACCATAATTCATTTTTTCGAAAAGATAAAAATAAAATTATTGGTAAGCATATAATACATAACCAAAAAATTGCTTCAACATTGGTAAATTTATTTCCAAAAACTTCTACTTCATTTAATTCAGGTAATTTGTCTTTAATGACTTTAACAACTTCTTCAGGTGTTATAGTAGTTTTTAAATCATCTTTTTTTTGAGGGAAATCTTCGTCCATTTAATATTTTTTTATATTATTTAAAACATTATAATTTTATTTTCTTAAAAAAATTTATATTAAAATATATAAAATTTAAAAAAAAATAAAATGTATAAAAGAATATTTAATTATTATTATCATTATTATTGAAATCATTAAGTGTTCTAGGAATTTTATCTCTTTTTTCAAAAGCTTTAGCAGAATCACCAGGAATATAATTATTATCATTTTCATTTCCTTCTTGAATATCTTGTTTACTATTAATGGTTCTCATTAAGCTTTTCTTGACATTGAATAATTGATTAGTTCCATTCATAGAAGAATTAGTCATTGGAGTTGTTGGTCTTCTTAAAGGACGATTATTATCTTGTGGTCTTAAAGTAGAAGAAACACTAACAAAACTTTTATAATTATTAGTATATGTTTCACACATTGAAGGATTACTATTCATAAATGAAATTATTTTCTCTTCTTCTATTTTATTTAAGTCATTATTTCTTATTATAAAATCTCCTAATATTTTATAATGTTCTTCTAATGTATCATCATTTACTGATTCTGCATCTGCATTTTCATCATATATATTTTCATCTTCATCTTTTGAATTAATATCTTCTTCAAAATTTTCATCATATTCTTCTTCTTCTGGTTTACTATTTAATTCTTGTAAAATATATGATATTTGCTTTTGTAATTGTGGATTTGAACAATTTGAATTTTGTAATTTTTTATCTAAGCCACATTTCATGGCTTCGATTTTAAATTTTTGTCTTTTTAAAAGTGAATATAAAGTTCCATTTATACAAGTTAAAACTTGAGGTGAATCTTTATCCATAAATTTAAGTAATATTTTTAAAGTTTGTTCAGCAACAGATTCAAATTTTTCTCTT